>Ga0115008_10003174_pt1 | contig 13596 bp, 10 predicted proteins | sample FraStrMetagenome_FD_87164 | JGI IMG/M metagenome (GOLD analysis project Ga0115008, IMG submission 87164) | Marine eukaryotic phytoplankton communities from Arctic Ocean - Fram Strait ARC3M Metagenome | ecosystem: Environmental > Aquatic > Marine > Oceanic | place: Fram Strait | collected...
AGCTTCTGTAAAGTTTCTTAAAACCTCAATTTTACCAACTGCATTGGCTGGTAAATTTTGAGTAGCTAGTTTTGAATCACCATCAAAAAAATCTTTTCCTTCAACAGTTATTTTGGTTATTTCTTTACCCTCAACTTCAACTCTTCCATCTGCATTAATTTCAACTCCAGGAAGGTTCTTTAATACGTCAGCTAATTTTTTCTCAGTTCCAGTATTAAATGAATCTGCATTATAAACTATTGTATCGCCTTTAATTGTGACAGGCATTTCATAAACAATCTCAACCTCATTAAGAGCTTCAGCTTGTTCTTCAAGAATTATATTTTTTTCAAAACCCTCAGATAAATTCAAATCAAAAACAACTTCCTTGAAACCGATAAACGAAACCTTAATTTCATATTCTACTCCCTTTTTTAGAGAAACTCTAAAGTATCCTGTATCATTAGATATTCCAAAGCCATCTAAAATTTTTGATTCTTTTTCAATAGCTATTACATTAGCTCCCATTATATTGTTTCCGAAAGCATCAGAAATATTACCTTCAAATCTTACCTGAGAATAGGTAAGTACAAATGAAAGTAACAATATAATTGATAATAATTTTTTCATAAAATTTTGGTAAAATCTTTATTAATTTCTAATAATTGCTCTGCTATTTCTTCCTCCGCCTCCTCCACGTTGATATCTCTCCCTCATTTCCTTCGCTTTATCTTGTTGAATTGTTACAAACTCAGAATTTGAAACAACTTTTCCTTTATTAGGTTCTTTAAGTTTTATTTTTTCTTCTGGATTTAAAACAACTTTCGTACATATCATTACTCTGTTATCGTCACCAATTTCTAATATTAAACCAGGTAAACCACCATACATCGCTGGTCCAGTTGAAACAGGAATTTCAGGTGTGAACCATGCTGTCATAGTCACTAATTTGGTTTTAGGTAAAACAGGATTATTTTCTTCATTCTCATTTGAGTTTTGACCTCTATTTCTACTAAAACTCATCACTCTTTCTTCGACTTCCTTTGTGTATGTGGCTTTGTAAGCATTATATTTTCCTATTTTTTTGGTTTCACCCGTCATAACCCATTTTGTAGGAGCTATGCTATCTTTAATTAAAAATACTTTTCCAAATAACTCTCTTTTATTTGTATACGTCTTTTCTTGAATATTTTTAAAAATATCACCCTGATCAGGCCCTGTAACAAACTGCATCCAATTAAAACCTCCTCCACCAGATCCTCCAGCATCTAAAGTTACTTCTTCCTTAAAATATGAAGATTTACTATCAAAATCTAAAATATAATTTTTTTCTAGAGCAGTTTTCATTCTCGCTTTCATATATTTTTGTCTTTCGGGAGACATATTTTTCATCCAGTCCATGTTAACCGTACTTTTTGACATATAATAAGCCTTACCTAAAAACTCTTGGGAATAACCCTCAAAACCTAAGAACAATAGTAGAAGAACTAATTTTTTCATAATTTTTTATTTTAAATCTTAACAACATTAAATAGACAACAATTAAGCCATAAAGTTTAATTGGATTAATATATATCAAATATATATTATAAATTAGAGGTCTTTGTTTAATATAAATTTTAATTATGCACATAGCCATAGCAGGGAATATAGGAGCCGGAAAAACTACTTTAACTAAATTATTAGCTAAAAAATATAAATTCGAAGGCCATTATGAGGACGTATTAAAAAACCCTTACTTGGATGATTTTTATGATCAAATGGAAAGATGGTCCTTTAATCTTCAAATTTACTTCTTAAATAGTAGATTTCGTCAAATACTAGATTTTAACAAGAATGGTAAAGACATAATTCAAGATAGAACAATCTATGAGGATGCTTTTATTTTTGCTCCAAATCTAAAAGCTATGGGTCTTATGACCAATAGAGATTTTGAAAATTATAAATCAATATTCAATTTAATGGAATCTTTTGTTAAAGGACCCGATTTGTTAATTTATTTAAGAAGTGAAATTCCAAATTTAGTAGAACAAATACATAAAAGAGGAAGAGATTATGAAAGTTCTATAAGCATAGATTACTTAAGTAGATTAAATGAAAGATATGAGGCCTGGATTCAAACTTATGATAAAGGTAAATTACTTATAATTGATGTGGACGATTTAGATTTTGTTAAAAACAAAAAAGACCTTCAAACAATAATCGATAAAATCGATAAGAGTTTGAAAGGTCTTTAAAATATACTTTTTTAATTTATAAACTTATTTCTTGTCTATCTGACCCATAGCAGCAATCCCTATATTATTAGCTGCAGACATAACTTCTTCTTTAGTTCCACTAATAACTTTAGATGTTTTTACTCCATCTTCCTGAAATGTTCTAGTCATAGTCCAAACATCATTTTCTGCTTCAATAACTACTTCTGTCTGGATTTGGTGATCAGCAGAAGTATGATTTGATTCTAAAGAGTGACCTCCTAAAATCGGAGCAATCACTAGACCAATTAAACAGGTAAGTTTTATTAAAATATTCATTGAAGGACCAGATGTATCTTTAAATGGATCACCAACAGTATCTCCAGTTACAGCAGCTTTGTGAGCATCAGAACCTTTATATGTCATCACTCCGTTAATTTCAACACCAGCTTCAAAAGATTTCTTTGCATTATCCCATGCACCACCAGCATTATTTTGAAATATAGCCCATAAAACACCACTTACAGTAACGCCAGCCATATAACCACCTAGCATCTCGGCTACTAACATGTTGTTGTCTTGGTAAACTAATTTACCTACTAAAACAACTAGTATCGGAAAACCAATTGTTAATATTCCTGGCAACATCATTTCCTTTAAAGAGGCTTTTGTTGAAATATCAACACATTTATCATACTCTGGTTTTCCAGTACCTTCCATAATCCCTGGAATTTCTTTAAACTGTCTTACTACTTCATTTACCATTTCCATAGCAGCTTTACCAACAGCATTCATTGCTAAAGCAGAAAATACAACTGGAATCATACCACCAACAAATAGCATCGCTAAAACAGGTGCTTTAAAGATGTTAATACCATCAATCCCTGTAAAGGTTACATAAGCAGCAAATAAAGCTAATGATGTTAATGCAGCTGACGCAATCGCAAAACCTTTTCCAGTTGCAGCAGTTGTATTACCAACAGCATCTAAAATATCTGTTCTTTCTCTTACAATTGGATCTTGCTCACTCATTTCAGCAATTCCCCCAGCATTGTCAGCAATTGGTCCAAAAGCATCAATTGCTAATTGCATAGCCGTTGTTGCCATCATTGCAGATGCCGCAAGTGCAACTCCATAAAATCCAGCCAAAGCATAAGATGACCATATTGCTGCAGCAAATAATAATACGGAAGAAAAAGTAGAAATCATTCCCGTAGCTAATCCAGCAATAATATTTGTTCCAGCTCCAGTACTTGATTGCTGTACTATTTTTAAAATTGGCTTCGAACCAAGTCCTGTGTAATATTCTGTAAAAGCTGAGATTCCAGCGCCCACAACTAAACCAACTAAACAAGCATAAAATACTCTTATTGAAGAAATATCTTGAAGACCTTCACCAAAGAAATCCATTTGCATCGTTTCTGGTAGCATCCAAGTAACTAAGCCATAACATGCTACAGCAACCATAAATATTGATGCCCAGTTCCCTATATTTAGAGCTTTTTGAACTTCTGCTTCTTTTGCATCATTAGATGAAATTTTAACTAATAAGGTACCTATAAGAGATATAATAATTCCAGCTCCAGCTATAGACATCGGTAATAATATTGGTCCAATTCCTCCAAAGGCATCTTGAATTGCACCACCCATATCTTTTATAACATAATTACCTAAAACCATGGCAGCTAAAACAGTGGCTACATAAGAACCAAATAAATCCGCTCCCATTCCTGCAACATCACCTACATTATCTCCAACATTATCTGCAATCGTAGCTGGGTTTCTTGGGTCATCTTCAGGGATATCAGCTTGTACTTTACCTGCTAAATCAGCTCCAACGTCAGCAGCTTTTGTGTAAATACCACCACCTACTCTTGCAAATAGAGCAATAGATTCTGCTCCTAAAGAAAAACCGGCTAATGCTTCTAAAACAACAGTCATTTGATCAGTATTAGTCCATTCACCACCCATAAAATGTTCATAGAAAAAAATAAAGAACATAGTTAAACCTAATACAGCTAAACCAGCTACTCCAAGTCCCATAACAGTTCCACCTCCAAAGGAGACTTTAAGTGCATTTGGCAAACTAGTTTTTGCAGCTTGAGTTGTTCTAACATTTGTTTTGGTTGCAATTTTCATCCCCATATTTCCTGCAAAAGCAGAAAATATAGCACCTATTATAAATGCCACAACTATTAAATAAGTTGTGTCCATAAAAAAAGCAATTGCAGCTAATACAATACTTGATCCTATTACAAAAATTGTTAGTAATCGATATTCTGCATTTAAAAAAGCTAATGCACCTTCGTAAATATGATCAGAAATTTCTTTCATTTTACCATCACCTGCATCTTGTTTCATTACCCATGATTTTTTGTAAATCATGTAAATTAATCCAATTATAGCCAGGATTATAGGCATGTAAATTACTAAAGATTCCATATTATATATTTATATTATTTAATTTCGATCGCAAAAGTAGTTAAATAGAGTGAATTACAAAATTGATTTTTATTTATACATTACCTTCTTAATAGATTTTATAACATCATCACTGTTTGGCAACCATTCTGCAAGTAGAACTGGAGAGTATGGTGCGGGTGTGTCTGCAGTATTTATTTTTTCAATTGGTGCATCTAAATAATCGAATATTTGATTTTGGACTTGATAAGATATTTCAGTTGAAATATTTCCATAAGGCCATGATTCTTCCAAAATAACCAATCTGTTAGTTTTTTTAACTGATTCCAGAATAGTATCCATATCTAAAGGTCTAATAGTTCTAAGATCGATTAATTCAACTTCAATTCCTTCCTCTTTTAATTTATCAACTGCTATTTGAGCTTGTTTAAATATTTTTCCAAATGATACAAGAGTAACATCTTTTCCAGTTATTTTTACTTCTGCCTTTCCAATGGGTATTAAATACTCTTCCTCAGGAACCTCTCCTTTATCACCATACATTTGTTCAGATTCCATAAAAATGACAGGATCATTATCTCTAATCGCAGATTTTAATAAACCTTTAGCGTCATATGGATTTGAAGGAACGATTACCTTAAGACCAGGACAATTTGCATACCAACTTTCAAATGCCTGAGAGTGTGTTGCAGCTAATTGACCAGCTGATCCAGTTGGTCCTCTAAATACAATAGGACAAGGAAATTGTCCGCCAGACATCTGTCTAATTTTTGCAGCATTATTAATTATTTGATCAATTCCTACAAGGGCAAAATTAAATGTCATAAATTCAATAATAGGTCGATTACCAGTCATAGTAGATCCAACTCCGATTCCAGCAAATCCAAGTTCAGAAATTGGAGTATCAATTACTCTTTTATCGCCAAATTCATCTAACATTCCTTTTGACGCCTTATAGGCTCCATTATATTCAGCTACCTCTTCACCCATTAAAAAAATAGTTTCATCTAACCTCATTTCCTCAGACATAGCTTCACAAATGGCCTCTCTAAACTGAATAACTCTCATATGAATTAAAATTTGACGCAAAAATATTAAATATTTAAAGATTTTGATGCGTTTATTATTAAAAATAAATACTATGCATGCATAGTATTTTTCGGAATTTTACATATATTTGATGTAAATAAATTAAAATATTATTTATGAAAATTTTAGTTTGCATTAGTCACGTCCCAGACACGACTTCTAAAATCAACTTTACTGATGATGATACTAAATTTGACACTCAAGGTGTTCAGTTTGTTATTAATCCTAATGATGAATTTGGATTAACTAGAGCCATGTGGTTAAAAGAAAAACAAGGAGCATCAATTGATGTAATAAATGTTGGTAATTCATCATCTGAACCAACTCTTAGAAAAGCATTAGCAATTGGAGCTGATAAAGCTTTGAGAATTGACGCAGAACCTTTAGATGGATTTTTTGTTGCTAAACAAATAGCTGAATATGTCAAAACTCATTCTTATGACTTGATTATAGCTGGAAGAGAATCAATTGACTATAATGGCGCAATGGTTCCAGGGCTTATAGCTGGATTTTTGAAAATAAATTATGTCACTAATTGTACTAAACTAGAAATTGATAACGGCAAAGTTGAGCTTGACAGAGAAATTGATGGTGGAAAAGAAACTTTAAGCTGTAGTCTTCCCCTAATTATTGGAGGTCAAAAAGGATTAGTTGAAGAAAGTGATTTAAGAATTCCAAACATGAGAGGAATAATGCAAGCTAGACAAAAGCCTTTGGAGGTTTTAGAGGCGTTTGATTTTTCTTCAAATACTAATATTATCAAATTTTATAAACCAGAACCTAAGCAAGCTGTTAAACTTGTTTCGTCTGATAATCTTGATGAATTAATTAATCTGCTTCATAACGAAGCTAAAGTTTTATAAATTATGTCTGTACTTACCTATATTGAGTCCTCAAACGGAAAAATTAAAAAAAATGGTTTTGAGCTAGCTTCATATTCATGTGAATTAGCAAAACTATTGAACACTAGTGTTGTTGCTTTAACAGTTAACACAGATGATGTTAATGAATTAAGTAATTATGGAATTACAAAAATAATTAAAGTAAATAATGAATCTTTAAACAAATTTAACGCTAGCACTTTTGCGGATGTTATTTCAAAGGCGTGTAATCATTCGAACTCTAATCATATAGTATTAAGCAGCAGCTTAGATTCAAAATATTTAGCTCCATTATTAGCAGCTAATATTAATGCTACATATGTTAACAACGTAATTGGTCTTCCAAGTAATTTGGCTCCCTTTACAATTAAAAGAACAGCTTTTACCAACAAGGCTTTTAGTGATTCGTCAATTAATTCAGAAAAAATAGTCATAGGGTTATCTAATAATTCATTTGGTTTAATTGAAAACTCTGTTGAAACAGAAATAGAAGATTTAAAGATTGAAATCCAAGTATCAGGTTTAACGGTTAACTCATCTGAAAAAGTATCTGGGCAAATTTCTATTGCAGATGCAGATATTGTTGTTTCGGCAGGAAGAGGTATGAAAGGGCCTGAAAACTGGAATTTAATTGAGGATTTAGCTGGGACACTAGGTGCTGCAACTGCTTGCTCAAAACCAGTATCTGATATGGGCTGGAGACCGCACAGCGAGCACGTAGGGCAAACAGGAAAGCCTGTTGCCACAAATTTATACATAGCTATAGGAATCTCTGGAGCAATCCAACATTTAGCAGGAATTAATTCTTCTAAAATCAAAGTAGTTATCAATAACGATCCTGAAGCACCATTTTTTAAAGCGGCAGATTATGGAGTAGTTGGAGATGCCTTTGATGTGGTCCCAAGATTGAATGAAAAACTAAAAGAATTTAAAGCTCAAAACTCATAAATTTTTAATATTTTAGAAGTAATTATTTACCCTTCTAATTGAATGAGTTTAATTCGCTTAACAATAGACAGAATATCATACAGCCAAAACACCAATGGGGCATATGCATTACTTTTATCTGAAAAAGATGGTGAAAGAAAGTTGCCTGTTGTTATTGGGGCTTTTGAAGCTCAGTCAATAGCAGTAGCATTAGAAAAAGAAATTAAACCCCCTAGGCCTTTAACTCATGATTTATTTAAAAATTTCTCTGATTGTTTTGAAATTAAAATAAAACAAGTAATAATTCATAAAATTATTGACGGTGTTTTTTTTTCAAGCCTAATCTGTGTCAGAGATAAAATTGAAGAAATCATTGATTCTAGGACATCCGATGCCATTGCGTTAGCAATTAGATTTAATTCTCCAATATTCACTTATGAAAGTGTTCTTGAAAAAGCCGGTATAATATTAAAACATGGAGGTGAAAAATTAAAAAAAGAAAGTGGCAAATCAACCAAAGTTGATTTTGATAAAATGTCTAATAAACAAATTAAAAATGCGATTGAAGTAGCTGTTAAAAATGAAGATTATGAATTAGCAGCAGAACTAAGGGATAAACTAACCAAAAAAAATGAATAATTATTTATTAAATACAATTAGCGATGGATTTATACAAAATGATATAATTCTTAGTCAAGGGTTTTCTTTTGAAAGTATTTTAAGAGGATTTATTGGAATGGTTTTTTTAATATTTGTTGCATATATATTCAGCAGTAATCGAAAAGCAATAAATTGGAAAACCACTCTAATTGGATTGGCTACACAATTGATTTTAGCAATACTTGTTCTTAAAGTTGAATTTGTTCAAAAAATATTTGAGTTTTTCGGAAAAATCTTTGTTAAAACTTTAGATTTTACAATGGAAGGAAGTAAATTTCTTCTTGGCGATATGGTTAATGTTGAAAGTTTTGGTTATGTATTTTTATTTCAAGTTCTTCCGACTATAATATTCTTTTCAGCACTTACATCGGTATTATTTTACTTAGGAATTATTCAAAAAGTTGTAAAAATTTTAGCACTGAGCTTAAGTAAGCTTTTAAAAATCTCAGGGGCTGAAAGCTTAAGTGTTGCTGGAAATATTTTTCTTGGTCAAACTGAAGCTCCATTAATGATAAAAGCATATTTAGAGAAAATGACTAAATCTGAAATTCTTCTTGTTATGATTGGAGGAATGGCAACAGTAGCTGGAGGAGTTTTAGCTGCGTATATTGGATTTTTAGGAGGTGAAGATGAAGTGCTAAAACTTTTTTATGCTAAACATTTACTAACAGCATCTGTAATGGCAGCTCCTGGTGCAATAGTAATTGCAAAAATATTACTTCCTCAAACGGATTCAGTTAATACAGATGTCTCAGTTTCCCAGGATAAAATTGGTGCAAACTTATTAGACGCAATAGCGAATGGTACCACCGAAGGTTTAAAATTAGCAGCAAATGTTGGAGCAATGCTATTAGTATTTATTGCTTTTATAGCCATGATTAATTTTGGTTTTGAAAAAGTCGGATCTATTTCTGGATTAAATTATTGGATAAGTGAAAACACAACAAACTACCAATTTCTTTCAATAGAATTTATCCTAGGTTATGCATTTTCTCCAATAATGTGGATAATTGGTGTTGCAAAACAAGATATGGCTTTAATGGGTCAACTCTTAGGAATCAAATTAGCTGCCAGTGAATTTATAGGCTATATGCAATTAGCTGAGCTTAAAGATATTTCAAATGTTGTGCATTTACAATACGAAAAATCGATTATTATGGCTACATATATGTTGTGTGGATTTGCTAATTTTGCTTCTATTGGAATTCAGATTGGCGGCATTGGATCTTTAGCTCCTAACCAAAGAACTAACTTATCAAAATTTGGAATGATTGCAGTTTTAGGAGGAACTTTAGCATCATTATTATCTGCAACTATCGCGGGAATGATAATTGGTTAATATTTTTTAATAAGTTAAAGAATATTTTTATGTTCAATTTTAGTTAATTTATATTTTTGAATTTTTATAATTAGATGAAACAATATTTAGACTTAGTAAAGCACGTTCTTGAAAATGGCAATGAAAAATCTGACAGAACAGGCACTGGCACTAAAAGTGTATTTGGATATCAATTACGCTTTGATCTTTCAGAAGGATTTCCAATGATCACAACTAAAAAAGTTCACTTAAAATCAATAATTCATGAATTATTATGGTTTTTAAAAGGGGAAACTAACATTGAATATTTAAAAAATAATGGTGTTAAGATTTGGGATGCTTGGGCTGATGAAAATGGAGATTTAGGCCCTGTTTATGGTCACCAATGGAGAAACTGGAACAGTGATGGAATTGATCAGGTTTCAGAAGTAATAAAAACCTTAAAGGAAAATCCAAATAGCAGAAGAATGTTAGTAACAGCCTGGAATCCAGGTGTCTTACCTGACACAAAAGAAAGTTTTGAAGAAAATGTTAAGAAAGGCAAAGCTGCATTGCCTCCATGTCATGCTTTTTTTCAATTTTATGTTCATAACAATAAATTATCATGTCAACTTTACCAAAGAAGCGCCGATATCTTTTTAGGAGTTCCTTTCAACATAGCGTCATATGCATTACTCACTGAAATGATTGCACATGTTTGTGGTTACGAACCCGGAGATTTTGTTCATACTTTTGGAGATGCTCATATATATAATAATCACGTAGAACAACTAAATCTTCAACTTTCAAGAGAGCCAAGAAATTTACCTAAATTAAAAATATTAAGTAAAATTGATAACATAAATGATTTTAAATATGAAGATTTTGAAATCAGTAATTACAATCCTCATCCACATATTAAAGGAAAAGTTGCAGTTTAATATTATGAAATTCCTAACGAAACATTCTTTTTAGTATGTAATTTCTTAATTTTTAAATTTTTAACATGATTATTCTTCAATAATTCAGTTAAAAACTGACAATAATTTAATAACTTGCTTTTTTTTTAAAATAACATGCATTAACGGCATGCAATTTGCATATCTAATAAAAAACCAAATATTTTGAAATTTAATAAACAAATAACTCTTTTTTCAATAATATTCATTTTTGTTATTGGATTAACTAATTACGAAAATATATTGTTTTCTTATAAGAGATCTGTTCATACAGAAAATCTAGAAAAAAGTTCTATTCAGTCAACTTATAGTTTGACAAAATTGGAAAGAAGAAAAATTAATCTTCCTCCAAACAAGTACCAAGAAAAAATGTGGGAACTTTCCATGAATCCGTTGACTGGAAAAACTGAAATTGATAATTTATTTGAACTTCAATATGATTTAAATAAAACAAGAAATTCTTCCGTAAAGAGTTTTAGTGTTCCTGGAGAATCTGAAGATATGAAATGGATGAGTAGGGGTCCTAATAATGTTGGGGGAAGAACAAAAGGGTTAATGTTCGATCCAAACGATGAATCTGATGAAACAGTATTTGCTGGCGGAGTTAGTGGAGGACTTTTTAAAAACACTAATATCTCAGATGGTAATACATCTGAATGGATACATATTAAAGGTGTTCCAGAAAATATTCCTGTATCTTCTATTGTTTACGACCCGAATGATTTAAAAACTTTTTATGTTGGGACTGGAGAATCTTACACTGGTGCTGAAGCCTTAGGTAATGGATTATGGAAATCATCTGATGCCGGAGAAACTTGGACCAATGTTTTTGGAGGTAAGTCTGAAACTGAAACAGTTTACAGAAGTGAAGGGAATTTTCTTAAGATTAATAATATAGAATTAGGGCCATACACCTATATAGGTGCAGGTTTTGGGCCTTCTTTAACCTCAACTCCAATTACAGCTGATTTAGTAATTGCTGATGATGGTGATGATTCTGGAGACGCTAGTGACGGAATCGGCGGTTCTAAATACGATGCATGTCAAACTCTTTCTATGGATCTGCAATTAATGGAAAAATTGCACTTATTGAACGAGGAGATTGTCCTTTTGTAGATAAAGTTAGAAATGCTCAGCAAGCTGGTGCAATAGCTGTAGTTGTAATGAACAGAAATGATGGAAGCCAAGAGAATTGGAATTCAGCTCCAATTACAATGGGAGGTAGTAATGCAGAAGACATAGCCATTCCATCTGTAATGATATCGGCTACAGACGGAACTAGACTTAAAAGTAAGTTACTGAATAATGAAACTATAAATGTTTCATTATCACTTGAAACATTAGCTTCAGCTGGAAGAACAGTAAGTCCAGGTATATTTTACATAAATGATGTTGTGGTTAGAGATAATGATGGCATTTCTGAAGTAATTATAGCCGCTGGAGTATCCTCTCATAGAGATGACACAAATCACTTGTTTGGGGTTGACGATTACGGAATATGGAAATCAACTGATAATGCTAATTCATGGGATAAAGTTCCATTCAATATTGATGGTTCTGCTTATTCGTATCAACCAATGGATTTAGAACTTGCTCCTAACAACAAATTATGGGCTTCTACAACTTCAAATCATAGAGGGTCAGGTGGAGGAACAATACTTGTAGCAAATTCAGATATTACAGCTTTTACTACAAAACATACTATTACATATAATGATGGTGCTGACGTAGCAAGAAGAACTGAGCTTGAAATCGCGTCAAATGGAGACATTTATGCTTTAGCTGCAGAAAATCCTGTGACTATTATTAAATCTACAAATAATGGTGAATCGTTTACTCCTCTGACTCTACCTGATGATGCTGATGGTAATATTGATGCTAATGATTTTACTAGAGGACAATCATTTTATGATCTTATGATAGAATCTGATCCTAATAATCCCGAAACTATTTATGCTGGAGGTATTGATTTGTTTAAATCCACAACTGGAGCAGAAAATGCTTCTGCAAATCCATGGGAACAATTCACACACTGGTACAAAGGTTTTGGACAACAATTTGCTCACGCCGATCAACATAATATGGCTTTTGGAAATTACGATTCATCTAAAAAAATATTTGGAAACGACGGTGGAATTTATTTTAGTCAATCAAACGGAACATCTGAAGAAATTTCATCTAGAAATTACAATTATGTAACTGCTCAATTTTATACAATTGGAGTTGCACCATCGGAAATGTTTAAAGATTTAAATAAACAAATATCTGGAAGAGATCTTTCTAGTTGGACTACCAGAAATAAAGTAGTTACAGGTATGACTGATGTTTTTCTAGCTGGAGCTCAAGATAATGGCACTCAATTTCAAACTGATAGAGAAAATAAAATAACCTCTAGTATTGATGTTTCTGGTGGAGATGGAGCAGCTTCAATGTTTTCTCAAAATTTAGACAAACCTTATTTTATTGCAAATTATGTATATAATAACTCTGTAGAGGCTTATGATTTTAAAAGCAACAGTAACTTTAATATTAATAATGAAAGCGGTAGTAATGGAGACTTTATTAATGTCCAAGCATTAGACTCAAATTATGGAATTATCTATTCTAATTATACTGGATCTAATTTTGAAATAATATCCTATTATGATTGGGACAATTTTGCTGAAGCAGATAAAAATACTAATGCACCTAGTCGTATACTTCAAAGTGGAATGATGACTGCAAATATTTCTGCATTAACAGTTTCACCACACACAACTAATTCTTCAACTTTAATGATAGGATTAGAAAACGGAGAAGTTATTAAAGCAGAAAATGCAAATACAGCGAGTCCTACTTATACTAATATTACTGGAAATCAATTTCTAGGAAGTGTATCTGATATTGAATTTGGTCTTACAGAAAATGAAATTTTTGTAACCTTCCATAACTATGCTGTTAAAAATATATTTTACTCAAATGACGGAGGAGAAACATGGTCAAATAAAGAAGGTGATATTAATAATGGTGGTCTTCCAGATATTCCCGTGAGAGCAATTTTACAAAATCCTATTGTTCTAAGCGAGGTTATTGTTGGAACTGACTTAGGAGTTTGGTATACAAAAAACTTTAATGACGAATCTCCAAAATGGTATTCTGCTTTTAATGGAATGAGCAACGTTAGAGTTACAGACCTTGATATGAGAGAC
>Ga0115008_10003175_pt1 | contig 13595 bp, 33 predicted proteins | sample FraStrMetagenome_FD_87164 | JGI IMG/M metagenome (GOLD analysis project Ga0115008, IMG submission 87164) | Marine eukaryotic phytoplankton communities from Arctic Ocean - Fram Strait ARC3M Metagenome | ecosystem: Environmental > Aquatic > Marine > Oceanic | place: Fram Strait | collected...
TGAGTTAGGATTACAGTCACAAAGTTTTATAGGTAAATTACCATATTTATCGCCGTATACTACTAAACAAGGTACTTACTATAAGTTTACAGGTTATCATGCTAATGGTGGTAATATTGAGGATATGACTCCAAAAGGGTATAAATGTATCAAGATGTTTCAAGTATGGTCAGAGATTAAGAGGACTAGTATTAATGTTATGATGCTTAAAAAGCTTTAGATATTAATTACTTAGCTTTTACCCTACATATTCATATATAAACTTACATAACAATACATAACCTTAAGGAGTTATTATGCTTACTGACATACTTAATTGTATAGTGCTGATATTTATCATAGGTATTATAATTATTACACTAATGACGTGTTTTATGATTATACCTTATTTAATCATGGAAATTGATAGTGCTTGGATTTATTGTTTTATTGGTATGTTCTTGATGTATATGGGCAGTCGAGATTAAAAGACGCAAAAAGGCTTAAGAATATAGCAATATTTTCGTTTAAGAGTCTCACTATCGAACTGACTTAAACTAGTTGACTGACTTATAATCAACGTGCTAAAATAACACTTGTGAGCATGATTTCAATACTCACTGGCTTAGATTGTAGTGCCGAAATTCTATGGCTATGAGTTAACTCTCTACTACAATGGCAGTTGGAATGCCTTGCCTAGTTGTCTTAAGTTGATGACCTTAAGCTCTGACTATAGATGAACCTATCTTACTTGCCGTGAACCTAATCACTGTATCGAAGCCCCTTGGATAGTAACATCAATGTTATTTTAGGAATATGTTGCCTTGCTCTCATCTCACACTACTACAATCATACTCTCTAATATATAGTTGTTAAAATGTATGTCCGTAAGTTATCCGTAAGTTGAGTATAAAATAGGATAGTGCTGCAATTATAATGAGTTAGCTTATTATATAATAATTAGATGAAAAAAGATTAACTATCTAATTATTTTAGTTGACAAGATGCGTTATATCTGATATTATAATTATAGAAACTTAAACAAAGGATTTAAACATGAGCATTGAAAAAATGAATGAAACAAACTTAGCAATATATAATGAGGATCAAAAAGATCAACTAAAATACGCTATTAAGAAAGTAAACGAGCTTATCATTGATTTATACGGAAAAAAGGCTATTGAGTCAGAGCGTGACGATTTATGCGATATTAGATGGGTTTTAGAAAATAAGTTAAAAAGCCTAAAATAATACTTGACACGATGCATCATATCTGATATAATTAATTAGGAGGTAAACATGAAAAGAAAAATAACAATGATTTTAGACAAGGCAAATTCAAAGCACAGATACGATGGAAAAATCTGGTATACAAGACTAAATAGATTTTGTAGAGATTTAGGTGATAAGTATAATACTCCAACTTGGAAAGTTACGGCTATAATGTCGGCATTATCGCCTAGGACATCATTTGCAAATAATATCCATGATACGGAACAGCTTTTAAAATTCGGACATCACGCAAAATTAAAAAGTCCATTATTTAGAAAAAAAGCTCTTGCAATTTATGACGCTACATGTTATAATGAAGTAAGAGGAATGTTTAAGGAAAAGACAGGACGCAAAACTTTATCATTCTGGGAAAATTTGATGCTTATAGGTGATAGGGCGACAATAGACGTTCACATGATTCGCCACTTAGGAATTAAAGGAAGTTTAACCGATAAAAAATATAGAGAAGCTGAGGATGCTATAAGAAAATATGCAAAACAGATTAATATGAGAACTTATGATCTTCAAGCCGTTTTATGGTGTGCAGTAAGAGGTCAATCGTTTTAGGAGGCGAAAATGAACACAACAGAAATTAAAAAATTAGTAAAAGGTAGAATTTTTTCAGTGATCTTTACAAAGAAAAATGGAGATGAGAGAAAAATGCTATGTAGATTAGACGTTAAAAAGCATTTAAAGGGCGGTAAAAAAAGCTATGATGCGGAGTCGCTTAATCACTTGACGGTATACAGTCTTGATTCTAAAGGCTATAGAACTATAAACTTGAATACTCTTAAGCAGATAAAAGCAAATAAAAAAGTAATTAACTTAAAATAAAGCTTGACACAATTAACGCAGTATGTTATAATATTTATAGGAGGTAAGCATGGAACAATTAGAAGAGTTACAGAAAAGATCAGTAGAATTAAAAAGATACCTAAAACAATTAGTCGAGGGTGAGTCTGACTTAAACGCTACCGAGTGGGATAATATGTACCAGTTAACTTTAAAAGAAGAGGCACATATTGCGTGGAGAATTAGAACGATTAAATATTTAAACAAGGTGAATTTTCAATGAAATTCAATTTAGAGCTTATAAAAGATAATGGAAAAGAATTATCAGAAAAAGATATTAAGTTAATAAAAATAGAGTTACAAAAGATAATTTATGATCTAAGTTTAATGGGAGGGGTATCACATGATAGGTAAAATTAAAAAATACATACAAGGCTACAGTATTATGAAAAATATAGAATCTATGAAATTTTATAGATTGACTTTAGATATGTATTTATATGATAATGATATTTCAAGAGATGATTATGAAAATATGGTATTTTTTGAAAAAGTCAATACAAATGTAAAAATGTATAGAAAATATGAACCAAAAGGATTAGTAAAATGGTAGGTAAAAAAGTTCAAGTATATTTTAACTTACATAAAAAATGTTATAGTGTTAGAGATAAAAAGACTCGACTCGTAATAGCTCATGTAAACAATATTAGTTTAGTTGATGTATCCTTTAAAGTAAGTGAGAAAGGTAGACAGCGAGTATTGGCAGAGAAGCGTAAAAATGTTCATGCGTTTGTGGAGGGAGTTGTAGTAGGTTTTAACGTATTTGAAAAGCCGATGCGTAGTGTTGTATATAATCCATACAAAGGGGCAAATTTCATGCTTAGAAGCTCAAACAAAGCTATATTAGAAGCGAGTAAATGTTACATGTTAGTTACAAAAGGAAAAAAAGCGAGAATGTTTGCAAAATAGTTCTTGACATGATTGACGCAATGTGTTATAATTAATTAAGAACTTAACTAGGAGTTAAAATGAAAAAAAATGATGTAGAACTTATCAATTCAGAATTTGCAGTAATTAAATATGGTCTTTATAGAATCAAAGTGACTAGAGATGAAATGGTTGCTATGGTTCGAGAAATGGACGAAATGGCAGAACTTGAAAATATTGTAGCTCAAGCGGAATTAAATTAAAATAATACTTGACATAACGCATCGCATCATGTATACTGTATATAGGAACTTAACAAGGAGAATAAAATGAAAAAATCACATCAAAATGTAATTATCTTATCAGCAGAATCAAACGATAAGACTTTCGAGGGCAATAGGCAACGTACTCTAAACTTGAAAGGTTGCTTAGAAGATCTTAATATCAGCCACAATGAAGCTTTAGGAGTCCGCAAAGAATCCCAAGAAGTATCGTTTGTTTGCTTGCCTAAAAATAGTGCTGAGATTGAAGTATTAAAAGATTTCGCCTTTGAAAACTTTAATCAAGAATCGGTGCTTTATCAGGACGTAAACGGTCTTTGCCACTTAGAGTATGAGGATGGCACTAGCGAATCAATTGGACGCTTTAGAACGGCAAATGCGAAGGAAATAGAGCTATTAGAAAATTATACGGTGCTTAATGGTGTAGTATATACAACGGGAAAACTATAATGATAAGAGATATTCCTAATTTTAATAATGAGCAATTAGATTTTTTATATGCATTAGACTATTTAAGTAAAGGTGAAATAGGAGATTTAATTTTAGGATATACTAGTTTAGAAGTTTTATTAGATGCGGATAATTTAGAAGAGTTTAAAAAACTATAGGAGTTAAAATGGAAGTTAGAACAAAGCAGAGGTTAAAAGTTGGTCAAGTAGTTCAACCTGAGAGTGGAAAAGGTGCGAGGAAAAAATGGGTAGTAGTTAATGTTAGAAAGCTGATACCATATTTAGGAGAACAAAAAGGTTATTTAGTAAGTTTAAAAGAAGTGGGAGATGAAAATGAGTAAATTTAAAGTAGGTGATAAAGTTAGAGTATTATGTAGTGATTACCATGAAATAAAAGTAGGCGAAATAAAAGAAATTATGTCAATTAATGATAAAGGGGTAGATTTATTTGATGATGAAGGTGATAGTTTATATTTTTATTTTTCAGAGATAGGACCAGTAGAAGAAAAACCTAAAAATTTCGATATTACAAAAGACTTAAAGAAAGCTTTAGGTTTTTTAGAACTACACGACAAGGATAGATTTATGATGGATAATATTGTTTCAACTTTAGAGGATAAAATAGATGGGATTAGAAGAACTTAAGAAAAGTTTAGTTGACAATTTTGATGCATCATGGCACACTATAAGTAGGATGGTTCAAAGAGATGTTTGCAAGAATCACATGATAAAAGTTATAGAGTCGGGAAAAGTACTGCATTGCATGGGTGATGTGGTCAAGTTTAGCGACGATAAAATTATCATTGTAGTTGCTCAAAAGACAGCTAAAATAATTACAGTAATGGTTCAAGGTTCGACAATTGGAAAGCCTAGTAGGGCGAGAAAGAACCGCATAGCAAAGAAAAAAACAAGATCATGGAAAAGGAAAATATAATGCCAATAGATACAATTGCAATGTTATTAAGTATAGGAGCGATATTCTCAGTAATAAAATTAATAAATAGTGTAAAATAGTTCTTGACACAATTAACGCATTGTGTTATACTATTTATAGGACATAAACAAGGAGTTAAAAATGAGTAAGTTTATAGCAAAATTAAAAGAGGAATCTATCAAAGAAGCTGTGAATAATCACAACAACCACTATGATTCTTTTTTTGATGTCAAGGATGAACTTATAGATTACATGTCAGAAGAGGGATATTTTCGTGACCAATATACAATATATGAGATAAAGGAGTTAAAATGATTACAAAAAATGAATATTTCAAAAATGTTATTGATGATGCAATACAATCTTATTTAGAGGACAAGCAGGATGATTATAACGAAGCTATGAAAAGAAAGTATGAAGAAAGAAAGGAGCTAAGGAGCAGCAATGAGCAATAAATACGACAAAGAATTAGATGCAGCAAGTAGTGCAGCAAGGAATGCAGCATGTAGTGCAGCAAGGAATGCAGCAGATAGTGCAGCATGTAGTGCAGCATGGAATACATGGAGTGCAGCATGTAATACAGCATGGAGTGCAGCAGATAGTGCAGCATATAGTGCAGCATGGAATGCAGCATGTAGTGCAGCAAGACAGCAGCAGATACAACAAGTGCTTGCAGTACTAGGGGAACAGTAAGGTTAGCAGCAGAGTCAGCAAGGTCGTACCAAGACGATGTAAATATCATGTTATTAATAGATGTCATAGAGGAGTTAGGTTTATGAGACAAACGATTGAAAATGCTTTAACAGCATTATATGACTATGAGTATATTGATTTAGATAAGTTCTACAACGATAGTTATAACTCTCAATTGATAAATGAATTTGAAAGCGGTAATGATGAATATAACGAGGAGTTATACGAAACGCTAGATAAGTTTATCAAATTTGAAACAAATTATAATAGCACAATAGGAGATTTTTAATATGCAATATTTATGCCAAAATGGAGAGGATTACGACGAGTGCGAAGAGACCGTAGAAATTAAAAACAGCGTATGCAATTCTTGTGCCGAAAAAGCTTATGACTTATATCTAGAAGATTTTTACGGTGGATCAAGTCCAGTAACACAAAAAGAGCGAGATTCTGAGACTATGAAAAAATTACAGGATATTAAATAGGTAGAAAAAAAGTATTGACACAAAGCATTAAAAATGATATAATAATTATAGAAACAAACTGAGGAGTTTACAACATGAAGAAAGTATTATTGACAGCATTAATTTTATTACCATTAACAGTATCATGCGGTAAAAATGAGATTATTCAGAGTGGATTAAAAGAGGTAATCGACGGTGTAAAAGTAACGGCAAAAGGTACATTTGATGTTATAGATACTGGAGCTAAGGCAGTAAACGATATTAACAACGAATCAAGAAGATTCTTAACTAACGTAAAAAAAGCCACGGATAAAGGATTGACAGATAGTAAAAACTATGTAGACGAATCTTTAACAGAAAATAAAAGAAACTTTGATGAAAATGTTCATAAATTAATTAAACATGTAGGAAAAGAAATTGAGTTTATAGGACAATTTCCTAGAGAATTAGCAAATGATTTATTAGGGACTGATCCTGATACAAACGAAGACTTATCTGATTTAGAAAGTAGAGTCGATGCTTTAGAAGCTGAAATGCACAATTCTTTTTATGACCTATCAGAAGAGATTCAAAGTCTAGCGGTCGAATTAAGACAAGCCGATTCAAACTTAGCGAGTGATATTAACGATGCAATTCAAAAAGCAGAAAATGAGTTAGCTGTGGAAATTAACCGAACTACAAGAAATACGAGAAGAATCAATCGAGCTTTGGGAAGAATTAGAGGAGTTAAAAGAGATATTAGAAGAATTAGTCGTGACCTTTATAATTTAGAAGTAGTGTGTGAAAATATTACAGGGTTTATTTGGATTAATGTAACTCCAGTTTGTGAGGTAGAATAATGAACTTGGAACAGATAAAAGAAATCGAAGAACAAATTGATTACCATCTAAAAACGCATGACGAGGCGACAGAAGCCGGAGACAATGGCATCGCAGTAAAATGTATAGAAGTTATTACGAGTTTACTAAGTCAGTTAAACGAGAATACTATAAACTTAAGAACAGATACAACGGTACAGTAGGTAAAAATTACAGGGTAGTCGTAAAAAAGCTACCCTCTTTAAAATAATACTTGACGCAAAGCATTAAACCTGATATACTAATTACAGGACATAAACAAGGATAATAAATGATCTTAACTAACAGTACAATCGAAGTAGAAAAAAGCTCAAACTTTCAGTCAACAGATTTTAGAATTGACGCAAAGTATAAGAACAAAGTATTATGGATGCTTATTAATCAGTATAGATTCAAGATTAGAACTCCTATTCAAGAGATCGTATCAAATGCTAGGGATGCGCAAAGAGAGAATGGTAATCCTGATAGACCTATTAAGATTCAATTACCTACTAAAATTGAGCCGACTTTTATCGTAAGAGATTACGGCGTAGGTATGGATGAGGAAAGGATTAAGACTATCTTTACAAGTTTTGGGGCATCAACTAAAAATGCTGATAATACTCAAACTGGAGGTTTTGGCATCGGTGCTAAGAGTCCTTTAGCATACACTGACAGCTTTAATATTAAGACCTATGTAGATGGTAAGTATTGGTTTTATGTCATTGCTAAGACAATTGAAGACGGTATAGGGATCAATTTACTAGGAACTGGAGATACTACAGAAGAAAACGGTACGGAAGTTCAAATTCCAGTAGCAAGTGGAGACTCAAGAAAATTTGTTGAGGGTGCATGTAGATCGACAATGTTTTGGAAAGTTCAACCTGAATTTAACTTGAGCGAAGAGGATCTTTATAAAGTAGGTAAGGGTATAGAAATTGCAGATGGCTTTTCGGTTCATGGTAAAAGTTCATTAGGGAATTTGTTCAACGCTAACTTTCTTTTTATTGTTGACGGTATTCCTTATGAAGCTGATAGTTATTTAGTTGACAAATTCGAGAAGTTAATAGAAGTTAAGAGTATTGTTAAATATAACTCAATATCAGTAATTAAACTTAACACTGGAGATATTGATTTACTACAGACAAGAGAAGCTATTGAAGAAACTGAGAAGACGACGTTAGAGCTACAGAAACTAGCGTTTAAAGCCTTTTCAGACCTTACTCTATACCTTGATTCATGTTTTGATGCAAAGACGTTAGAAGGGAGAATTAAGCAGTATAGAGAAGCATCTAATCTTTTTAGATTAAGACTTACTGGAGAATTTCAAGGGTTTAAATATAATGCTAACAATTTACAATTACCAGATGGAATTGAAACTTTATCTTATAATTTTATAGATAGATATGGCGTTAATTCCCTTATTAGACCCAAAAGAGAAGTTCAAAATTTAAATGTGAATTTTTCACATAAATATAATACTGTTTACTTATGGGACGATCTCAAAGAGAGTGATACGTTGAAAGCTAGACGTATGAGGAATTTTTTAGAAACTACTAGAGAAATTCCAGTATTAGTTAAGCAAGGTAATGTAAGAAAAGGAGAGTGGATTAAGATAGTTAGGCTTTTAGAAGCTAAAAAACTATCATCTTTAGAGTTACCAGTGAAAACTGTTAGAGCTAAGGGACAAAAAAAGGCTAAGAAAAAAGTAGCTAAGACCATTACGGTTCATGTGATGGATGCTTTTAATTCTTGGCGAGATAGTGAAAAAGCGACGAGAAGTGCTAGGACTGTAAAGTTAGCAGAGAATAAAGTCAAGTATGTTTATGAGGAGTATAGAGGAGAGTATTTTAATAGCTCTAAATATAATTTTCAGATCAAGAACTTCTATAATGTAGTACCTTGTAAGCTATCTAAGACTGATATTAAATCGGTGCAAGATGATACTAACTTTATATCATTTGAGGACTTTAAAGCTAATTTAAAGCCTACAGATGCTATGCTGAACTACTTTGCTAAGATTCTTGTATTTAATTACGGTGGTAAATATGGTAGAGATATGACTAACACTATAGAGCTTGCTAAAAACATTAATGTAAATTCTACACACCTAAAAGATAAGGTATTGACAAAAATGTCGCAACATGTTATTCTATATAAAGAAGTTGAGAAGGTACATAGAAACTTTGAAGAATTATGTAAGCCTTACAAGAAGACGGTGCAAAACAGAGCTAGAATTATCGAGAAGTTTTTAGAAAGACTTGATACTAAATACCCTTTGTTGACGCATCGTACAAAAAGAAGTGAAGTTATTAACTATATTAACGAAAAGGCGAGGTAATTATGAGTAAGTTTAAAGTAGGTGATAAAATTAAATGTATATCTTGGGCAGGTGAATTTTTCAAAGTAGGGGATGTTTATGAAATATCAGAAGTAACACAATATGGATATGTTACTGATAATAAGAACTGTAGGGTTGTAGGATTCTACTTAGGGAAGTTTGAATTAGTAGAGGAAAAAGTAGACGTTAATTATATCCTATTACCAGATAGTGTAACAGTATCTTTTGAAGGTCAATTACATACGATTAAAACAGGGGATCATCGTCATAGTAAAATTGTAGAGGCGATAAAATCAGAGGCTTTAGAGTCGATTCCTGAGCTTGTAGATATTGCTAAGTCATTCTCTAACATTGAAGGTGTAGAGCTTGTAGACGGGCGAATTAAGCTTAATGAGAAGGATATTCCAGAGATAGTAAGCGATAGGGTACTTAAGTTTAAAGAGCAGGGATTACCATTTGAGCCTCTTATTAAGTTTTCAGAGAAGCTGTTACAAAACCCAAGCTTTAACTCTAGGAAGATGCTTTATAAGTTCTTAGAGCATAATGGTCATCCAATTACTAAAGATGGTAACTTTATTGCTTATAGAAAGGTGCGTAAAGACTTCACTGACTGTCATACTGGTACTATGGATAATAGTCTAGGTAATACGGTTGAAATGGATCGTAGCGAGGTTGATGATAATCCAGACAATACTTGCTCAAGCGGTCTACATGTTGCAGCTTATGATTATGCTAAGAACTTCTCAAGCGGTCATTTACTTGAAGTAGAAATCAACCCAATAGATGTTGTTGCAGTACCTAATGACTATGACGGCGAGAAGATGCGAGTATGTAAGTTTAAAGTAGTAAAGATATGTGAGTCGAAGCTTGAAGAGGATTTGTATAGTGTCGAAGAGCCTATTATGACTTTGAGTGAAGAGCACGAATGTCCCAACTGTGGAAGTCACCGATATGAAGTAGGATATTATGATGAAATGACTTGTTTAGATTGTGGTACAGAGTGGGAGTATTAATGATAGGACAATTGATAAATGATTTTGATAATTTACCTGAAGGTAGTAATACGCTGCATAAATTTAATAACATGTTTAAGCAGTATATAACAGGCGATCAAGAGGTTTTAGTTGATATAGGTAGTATGTTGACCGGAGGATTAAGAGAAGTGTTTATAGACGGTAAAATGAGCCGCATAGAGCTATGTGATCAAGCTGCGCCAAGTCCTAAAAGAGAAGATAAGGGTAAGATATTTAGATGGGACGTTTATAAAAACGGTAAGAAAGTTAGAGAGTTCTTTAAGAAAAGGAAGTTAGCTAAATGGTTAGACGTTACAGAGCCGGCAGTTAACCAAGCTATAGACCGTCAAGGTAAGTGCAAAGGGTATAGTATAGCAAAGGTTACAATAGGCGTTAAGAATATAACAGAGGCTAAGAGAAGGTATCAACTAGAACGTACAGAGGATAGATCTATTATATGTTATATTACTGGAGAGTATATAGTATCTAAAAATGGTGTAAATGTAAGTTTTACAAGCTGTAGAGATGTTAGAGCTTTTGTTAAAACTTCACATTATAAGGTTAAAAATGCTGTAAATAGTGGAGTTGAGCTAGAAGGATTTTTAATTACTCATAGAAACCTTACAAGAGAAGAAAAAATAGCAGTAAGTAATTTAAAGAAAGCAGAAAAAGCAAGGAGATTAGCTAATGGAAACGATTAAGAAGTATGTAAACAGGAAGTTATATTCAACTAAAACAAGTAGCTACGTAAAGCTAGACTATATTGCAGATCTAGTAAAAACTGGTGCTAAGTTTGAAGTAATTGATAATGCAACGAAAAAAGATATTACTACGAAAACTTTACATAGTGCGTTATCAACGGTTGACTTTGATGCTGAAACTATGATAAACTTATTAAGAGGTCAATAATGGATATAGAAAAGAAACAAGATCACTATTTAATATCAAACGATCATGGAAGCTATCATATATCAATAGAAGAATATGATTCTATAGGTAAAGATGCTGCATTAGATTTAGCTAAAGCTGATATTAAGAAAAAAAGTAAAGCTGCTTATTTTAATAAAAGTATTAACTTTGATCAAGCAAGGGAGTTAGGTTTCTGTGAATATGGAATTAAAGATTTCTGTAGTAGATTAGAATTAGATATTGATGGTACTTATACGATCAAAGAGCTTCAAGAATTATTAACATTAGATGTTTTAAAAGAATATTCTAATGAGTGTTTAAAGTTATTTGATAAGAGTATTATTGATAAATTTGGAGGAGTTGAAGGTATTTTAAAAGATTGTGATAACTCTAGTACTTTTTATTTTATAACTGATAACTTTATAGAATATGATATTCTAGATAAACTTTCTATAAAAGCTGCTTACTACTCCCTTAAGAACTTTGAAGATGTTTATCCAGATGATAATAGACCTAGAAAAGCTATTGAAACAAAAGAAGACTATTTAAAAGGTGAAGCTACTGAAGAAGAATTGTCAGCAGCAGAGAGTGCAGCATATAGTGCAGCAAAGAGTGTAGCAAGGAGTGCAGCAGAGAGTGCAGCAAGGAATGCAGCATGTAGTGCAGCAGAGAGTGCAGCAAGGAATGCAGCATGGAGTGCAGCATGGAGTGCAGCAAAGAGTGCAGTATGGAGTGCAGCAAGGAATGCAGCATATAGTGCAGCATATAAGTACTTTTCAGAAGAGTTATTAAAATTAATAAAGGAAGCTGAATAATGGCTTGGTATATAGCTTTAGCCCTCTTCTCATATTTAATCGGAGTAGCTTTATCGGACCATGCTAGGAAGAAAGAATATGCAGCAAGAGAGGCTTTAGTTAATGCTAGGGAAGAACATATTAAAGATATACTGACGATTAAAGCGCAGCATGTTAAAGAGATAATGGAATTAAGTAGTTACTACGAGGAGCAAGAATGAATAATATAGATTTTTTAACAACATTGACAACGACTTTATTAGAAAATGGAATTGATTATGAGGTTACTATGAAGGACTTTGGAGAAGGGGCGCAAACGCGTGTTAAACTCATCGACGATATGACTAGTAGTACCATAGCTATAGCGACTAAAGACACGCTAGAAGAGGCGTTAGCGAGCGTATTGAGTAGTGCTGCGACTAGGGTTAGTAGTTCTGATATGCTGAGTAAGTTATAATGAAATATATATTACTAGCATTACTATTTACAAGCTGCGTTACTCCTAGATACGGATATAAGCCTACGAAGCGTAATTATGACGATATGACGACTTCAGAGCGTATAGCTACCTGCACATACAGGTTGATCGAGAAAGACGGTGTAGAGGCTGAGAAGGCGCAAAAAACGTGTGATAAGATCTTTAGACGAGGCTAGTCGAGTAGGAGAAAGTAATGAGTTATTTTGAAGGATTGAAGAATAGATTAAAAGGATTAACCTTAGAAGAGGTTGAGATAATTTCGAGTAGTAGGAAATATAAGGCGAGAGATATAACAGCCGAGTTACATAGTTATAATCATATGTCATTTAGTATAAATTTTAAAGATGTAAGGATTAATTTGACAGATTCAGAGGCGTATGAGATATATGATATGATTCAAAAGCCTATAATTGAAGCTAATAAAGTAAAACGACGAAAAAGAGAAGAGGCTGAGAAGGTGATATTAGACGAACTACTGGAGGAATAATGCTTCGACTATATGATAAGATATTAGGATTCGTCTTTACTTTACTAGTAGACTCTCTAAGGAGTATTAGACCTCATCGAGGGTATATCCACTCTAAAGTTAGATTTAAAGAAAGATATGGATTGAAGTACAGTAAATCTTTAGAGACTAAATTCTTGCAGCAGATACGCGGTAAAAATGGAGGTAAATACTTCATAAGTAAAGATGTAGTATGTTCAGGGAGTTTATTTAGGTTGAAATATAAACAGAAGTACGTATATGCAGTTTATAGAAATAAGAGGATGGTGACATTTTTATCTAAGGAGATGGTAAATGAGTAAACGAGCATTTAGTAGAGCATTTGATATGCCTACAGTAGATCCAGATAAAGAAGATGAATGGACAGGGATTTTAACGGCTACAGATATAGAAAAAGGATGGCAAAAAGTCGCAGAAGCTTTTAATAAAGCAAAGGTATCTGAGAAGATGCTAGGAGAATGTCCAGTAGTAGCGAAGAATAGCTGTAACCATGAGTGGAAGGATTACTTAGGATTAAGCGAGCAATTTACTTATTGCGTACATTGTGATGAGAAAAGGAAATAGGATGGATAAGTATATAGAGATAGAGGAATCGGGAGTTAGTCATATATTTAAGATATCAGATGTAGATGGGGTTACTTTAACGGATAGCAAATTATATGTAAACTTTAAAGAATCTTCAAACTTCGCTGATCTTTGTATCGGTATTGATAGAGTAGAGGTTTATAATAAAATTAAGAAGGCGTTACTAGATGACTAAGAAACTATATCTATCAAATTCACAGATCAATACTTTTACTGACTGTAATCGTAAATGGCACATAGATAAAGTACAAAGGATTCGACCTACTTACTTAAGTTCGCCGCTTTACTTTGGAACATTAATCGATGATACTTTGGAGCATTATCTAATCAATAAAGATGGTAA
>Ga0115008_10003177_pt1 | contig 13593 bp, 8 predicted proteins | sample FraStrMetagenome_FD_87164 | JGI IMG/M metagenome (GOLD analysis project Ga0115008, IMG submission 87164) | Marine eukaryotic phytoplankton communities from Arctic Ocean - Fram Strait ARC3M Metagenome | ecosystem: Environmental > Aquatic > Marine > Oceanic | place: Fram Strait | collected 2012-06-18
AATTCTGAGTCAAAAATTTACCACCCCTTTTTTTGTGCTTGCTGGAAAGAGCGTGCGATTCTGACCCAGAATCCGCGAAAAAACCGAAAAATTTTTGCGCGGATGACGTCACATTCGGCGCTTGAAGTTCCAAAAGTACCAATTCTTAGCTAAGGCGGCATTTTTTATCCTGATTTCAAATATAGGCATATGAAACATCAAAATGACCGCCTTGGCGAGCTCTTGGTGAGCATCGGATCTTCAAGCGCCGACTGTGACGTCATCCGCGCAAAAATTTTTCGGTTTTTTCGCGGATTCTGGGTCAGAATCGCACGCTCTTTCCAGCAAGCACAAAAAAAGGGGTGGTAAATTTTTGACTCAGAATTCCTTATTGAAATTCGTCAAAGTCAGAACTCAAAAACTTCATAATTGATAAAAGAATCAAAGTCAAATCCGATAAATGGAACATACCTACTACACATGATCTCTAAAATCCCATACCAGACGACACTCTTGGTCGCTTTCGACTAGTCGCTAGAATTGTCAGAGTTGAAACTATTTTAGTGTTATAAAATCAAGGCGCTTACCCGAGTCGTTGCCATCCAAATTGAGCGATTCAAGCGCTTTGCGTTGAAATGTCGCAGACTCGTGACGGTTTCTCGGAGACAAACGCGGTGACTCTGATGATTCACGCGAGTTCTCTTCGACTGGAACTATCTCCGGACCGTCACCCATGTTATCCATTTTTTTAATCAGATGATTATCTCTCTGAAAACACAGAATTTTTATTTCTCTTCTGAATGAGCATCTTTTTTAAAATGGAATTGGAGCAGCGGTTAAACTTTAATCTAAGCCAAAAACTCGCCTAAGAGAATGCCCAATTGCAGTGTTACAAATAAGTGGTCAATTTCATGATAAAGGAACATATCTGGATGGACAAAAGTGAATAACGGGAGAAAAGAACGGGCAGTATGGAAAGTGGCGATTGTAGCTAGTCGGTGATTCTGGCAGAAAGTTGGTGACCTTTTGTTGTTTGAACAAGGGTATTTGACATCGCTGTGATCAAAAGGAGTTACATGAGAATCTCTGAATCGAAATTCCGGATCTGATTCTGTTTCGATTCCTTACAAATCAATTTTGACAATTGCGCTCTTTGATTGCGCATTGTTCACGTGTGCATTGTTAGCTTGTCATGAGATCAGACCTTGGCTTATTGAATCAAAGTTCATATTTGATTAATTCTCTTCCGAGAAAAGTTCAAACCATTCCTTCAATCATGTACCCATTGAAGCGGCCAACTGCTCTCTCGGCGTCGTACGCACTCTCAAATCTTATCGCTGCTCGTCCATAATCATGAAGAGTGACATTCGTCACACGCCCGGTGTCTTCGAAAAGTCGTCTTTTATTGAATCAAAATCATATTATTCATTTAATTCTCTCGCAATATATTCTATTGAATAGAATCACGTTTTATGCTCCTTCAGTTAGAGATCTCGTAAAATAAACCTGTCGAGGATTATAAAAATCCGGACCATGAAGATTGGGAAATGGAACGCTTCAGTGTACTTTTTCAAGTGTACTTTTCTATGAATTCTCTTTTTGTAATACTTTCAAATAAACTGGCTCTGCAAGCTGCAAGCTCATAAAGTGAATTATTTATATTGATCCGGACCTGAGACGTTGCTGGGTCGCACTAGGTGGTAGGCGGTCGACGGTGATCACGCAGCCGGACCCAAGTGAACTGTGTGCGGCGTTGTGATATCCACCATATGGATCACGTGCTGGAGGGGGAGGGTTGTAAACGGGAGCCACTGGTGCAGGAGCATGAGATACTGCAGCAGCGGTTAAGTCTTTTCACAGCTCGAAAAAGCGAAAGGAATTTATCTTCAAATTTGATTTATCTGCAAATGAAAGAAATAGAATTTTGTCAGAGATGATATATTATATCTGAGAGCGAAACTGCGAGTATCAGCTTATCCTGATTATAAACATTTCTTTCGAGCCCGTTCCTGCGGGAAGATTCAAAATGTCCGGATTAATATTGAGTCCGCCTAATCCGTCGGGAAGCTTCTTCTTTTCTGGTTTCACTTGCTCATTGTTCTTGCGATCCATCTTCAAGAATTCATTGATTAATGCGCTGTTTAATAGGATTTCTGTCAGACTTACTTTACAGTACATAGCGCGGCCATAAAGTGCTTGGGTATGAAACATGACAACAGCCTTTACGGCTTCCATAGGCTAAATTTTATGTTTATAGAGGTCCCGAAAATCTCATCTTCTTCTCCTTCAAACCAAAAAAGTATCACTTTGCATCTTTAGTGGAATTTATTGAAGTTTAGTTATCGGCTTTTAGAAATTATGCTTTGTAAATATCAAATGCATTACCGATTAATTTCTCTGTGAAAAATTTCGAAATCTTAACCCACTGGGTCAAAGTTTATTCTCGTCGATTTCAACTGTCATATGCGTTTTCAGGCATCTCAAGATAAAGTAATTACTTAGCAACTCCTTAAATTCTCGTAAGAATCTTACGGTAAGATACAGTAGATAAGTTCACTTGATGAGTTTTAAACACGAACCTGGCTGAATGAAACAACTCCCATTCCTCTCGACTTTCCGTCCTGATCTTTTGTCAGTGAAACCTCTTCAACCGTTCCAGCAAGCCCAAACACTTCCTTGATTTTATCCTCGTCAACTTTGTAATCCAAATTCCTCACAAAAATGTTCTTTCCAACTGGGCCTGCTCCGATGGCGTCCATGACCGACGGGCTCAAGTCACTCAAGCCGGGGTACTCGGTCAGTGGACGACCATTTATCAACGGTACTAAAGTAACGAATAAAGCAACCTTACACACATTTTTTTCACGAGGAGATACCCAAAATACGTTCGGCTCTTATATCTTTTTTGAGAAAAAAACATGCATAGTTGTTCTACCACAAACAAAACCTTACAGCGCCAAAACTGTAGATACAGTATTCCTATTTTCAAAAAAATTGCAAGTTAATTTTACCAAAAAAGAGATATTGATAACGATAAATGAAGATAAATGAAAGTAAATGGATTAAAAAAGAACCTTGGACACCCACGAAGGGACTTGGCATCACATCATTCATGACTTGAACCTGTAAGCAAGCGCTGCCTGAAAACGTTCTCTAAGTACAGGGACTCTCTGTTTCATAATTAAAAATATCTTATGAAAAACGTGCTTTTTTTAGTCAAAAAATCTAAATGACTGCATTCTTTCTTTCTCACAGAGCTTAAGTGCGACAATTTATCAGATTCTGTTGATAAAAATGCATCTTACTCGTTCTCATAGATTCGAATCCTTCTGAGAGTCGCAGATTAAATGAAACTGCGCTCAATATCGACGGTCAGTCACAGTTAATGAATAAATTGCGACGCGCGCATTGCAACCAACATCTCGACCAAGGTTCAATTTCTGTAATACCGCGCCTGTCTGTATTTAGAAAGACATACGTCCAGGTATGTCACATACCTTGATGCACTGGTGCTACACTTCTCAAAGGACCATATCGATTATCATCGTAGCCAGAATTGTCGCCTGGAAAATGTCCTTTTTGTGAGTTACCAAAAAGTTATCTAATACGTTTTTTTTTATTTGACGTGATTCTGTCAAACTCATTCCTGGACCGCCATATTGCGCGTCTCGCCGAGGAGGCCCACGTCCGTATCGTTCAGCTCTTTGCGAGTCCCATTGTTGCTGACGATCAGATCTGGAATCGAGGCCTTGTTTTCTGCACATACGCTGTAGCTGATCCTCGTTTATATCCAGGTCAACGCGGATGTCTCTACAAAAATTAAAAATATTTTCGAGAAGTTAAAAATATTTTACCGTCCATCAAGGTCCATTCCATGAAGTTTTTCAACTGCCTTTTGCGCATCTTCAAGAGTCTAAATAATCTCTTTAACGAAATTTCGCTACAAAGAAGAATAAAAAATTCTCAGAACGTCAATTTTCAGTAAGACTAAACTCTCTTTCAAATCTAAAAAAACGTCTGGTTGTTGCTTACTTTGAATTCGACATGTCCGAAGCCGGCGCTGCGTCCATCTCGATTCTTGATGATATCGGCAAAGATAACGGGCCCGGCGTGTTCTTTGCAGATATCTTTTAATTTCATCCAGTTCACCGAGTAAGGCAGGTTTTTCAGCAAGATCTTGAACTTGTCTCCGCCACCTCTTCCCGGTCTTGTCCCTCGAATTGGCGATCTCTCCCTGTAATTATCTTTCTCTGTAAATTGCTCCGCGATATCGTACTCATTGTTCACGTAACTCATTTTCTCGAAATAAATCTAAAAAAAAAGATGAAGCAAAAATTATCATCAATCATTCGAACATTAAAAATAACACCAAAAATTGGTTGAGAAAAGAAAAGGATTGTTGATTGTTTTTTTCAGATAAAACAAAAACCCAAGCAGCAGTCGCAGTTATTTGCCGTGCTTGGACTGCATTTTTATGGAACCGTAGTGGTATTTTATAATTGTCCTAGAGTTGGAGAGTTTTTTTGAATATAAATTTAACTAGCTTGTTGTATTTTGTGAAATAATTTAATTGTGGATGGGTTGAGCTTTCTATTGACTGGGGTGAGTTTGTAAGAAAATATGCTTTCAAATGGTGAAATGGGTAGACTGTAATCCCTAGAGAGTCTAAAAACTCAAAGTACGAAGGATCATGTGTAGACTTGATACTGAATAAAAACAGTAAAAGACAGTTTTAGTGTACACAAGATTTAACAATTACTAAATAATGAAAATTTGAAATACCGATATAAAGCGTAGGTAAATTTTGATTTTGACCTGTTATTCTGTATTTTCTGGAGATAATATACAATATGAATACCGCGGGTGTCTATTTCCTTTTTATTAAAAAAGCCCGGGCCGGGCTTTAAACGGCCCGCAGGTATATCCTTAATCAAGCAATAACTCATTTATTTAAACGATAGATTAATTTAATGCCTTTGCGGTTATTTTAGAAATCGTTATGAACCTATGTTGAAAACATGACAAATTAGTTAGTTACTTGATTTTCGATAAAAATGACTAAGAAAAGCGAAGCAAAAAGTGCGAGGCAAAGCTTCGCCTCAAATTAGTCGATTTCTCTGCAAGCGTTAATGAAGACTTGTTATTTTATCAATCTCTCATATTTTTAATAAACTGACTAATTTAACTGAATTATCAAACGCCGGTCTTTGTCTAGAGATTATGCAAAGAAAGAATGCCAAAAGTTCAAAATGCGGATTGATAATTTGTCCATAAAAGATGTTCTTTATTTGGCAACTTCTTCAATAAATTTACAGAATGGCGGTTGGTTTTATTTTCGGTCATTTTTCTTGCCATGGAATTAAATAATACACGGTTGGAAATAGAATAGAGTTTTTGCTTTATTTAGGTTTTCTTTTTTTTAATTCAATTCCTAAGTTTTCTCCGAAGCGAGAAAACGAACGCGTTCACTGTATTTAGTGGAAATTTTTTCTCCGGTTTTTCGATGCAGAGCAAGGTCCTCTTGAGTCATTTCAAAGCTTTTAAGCATTCTTTTTCTGATTGCAAAAATCTGTAGATTTTGCTGGAGGAAATCGAGCGGATTTTGATCTTTGAAAGGATTCAATAAAAATAGATAGAAAGAGAGGGAGGGAGAAAAGACTGAAGAAAATGCACAGTGTGTTTAGTTCCGTTTTTTAAATTATTCTTTGTTTCTTTTAAAGGCTAGTGAACTTCAAAATTTTTGAAAGATTTTGCACAAAAAGTGCAAAAAACAACGCAGAGAAGTTGGAGTTTTGAAAACCCACTCAGTTGTATCAGTATTTTCTTATTGAGGGGAAAGATAGAGCCGATAAGAGAAAAAAAGGTGTCAGAGTAAATTTAAGACACTAGAATTGTAATTGCGACGCCAAAATGAACTGTTTTGTGCACTTTTTTTTCGTTTTAAATAAATTTCGCCCAAATTTGAAATTGTTTAACGATCACCAAACCTGACTTTAGAGTTGATGGCGTGACTTTAAAGAATTCTACAAGATGGTGTTTTTTTAGATTATTAGAAATTTCGGTCGTAGAAAAATAAAATGATACATGGGATGAGTTTTTGGGCTTGAGACAGAGCAAAAATACAGACATGGAGAGAGGAGGATATTCTATTTGAAAGTTGATAGTTTTTTGTTTATAATTGCCGAATTTCAGTATAATAATTTAATAAAAATTACGCGCTGGTCATTTGATGATCTACGTTCTTTTTCATTTTCGGCGGTGATCAGGAACAGTGACAAAGAAAGCGTAACTGTATGTCTCTCGACGTATTATTTCTATATTTTTGTTGATAATAATCAAATTCAAGGCAGGTCGGATTTGCGATGCCAGCTCTTCAGCTCCTCTTTGGCACTGAACGCGAGCTCTTTCCTTTCCAGCAGCAAAAACATCTGAAGTTGGAATATTGAGATAAATATTAAAAAACGCAATTTGTGGGTTGTGTGAGTTTTTTTTTGTATATTCTGGGTTTTAAATATTCTGGGATGCGGACCCTAGGTAAACAGGCGTTAACTTACTTTGTGTCCGATACTGTATCTCTATTAACAGTTGTGTTAACAGGTGGATTCACTGATGGCTGTTGAGCGGGCTCCTTAATCTTCTGTCAATTGATAAGGCTTTTCATTCTAGCGCTACAAACCTGATTCGGCTGGGTACTCGACGAGTTAGGCTGCGTGCTTACCGCCGTCGTCAGAGGCTAAACATAGTTTATCGCGATTCTAGAGCGTGGAAGAGACGGAACTCTCAGGCGGACGGGTAATTAGCCTCCTGAGTAAAAATTCGATGCCGGGGGAAAACTCAAACTTTGGAAAATCTGACTCTTACCGTCTGTATGTGCTCATCTGGGGACTGAGTTTACTTATATGAAATCAACGAGATGAGATTACTTACCAGCTGCTTGTTGGCCCAGTCGAACTCGGGGATTTCATTTGGAGCGGGCACATGGCCGTAACCCATTCTCTCGTAGAGATCAGTGAATAGCTTTCGAAGGTAGTCGTAGTCTGGTTGCTCGAAAAAGTCTAGATGACGCACATATCGCAGATAGGTTGCCATTTCGTCTTGAAAAAACACTCAAAAAATGAAAACAAGGAAGACTATTTTACCTGGAGAGTTTTCACACAAAGATTCAATAGGGGTTGTTCTTTTTGTATCTCCGATTTTCTGATATCTTTCTTTTAAAGTCTCAGCCTAAATTGATATACATGTCAAAATCAAGCATAAGATCAGGATTTTGAAATGCAAGCATTTTTCAACTGAAAATTTTATCACTCGTATATCTATCGTACTTTCGAAAGATAATACGCAGATTTATGGGCATAAAAATGTATATCATTATTTTTAATTGATTGTGAACTTGTTAAGGCTGAAATTGCGTACCTTTAGTCCTTGCCATGGAAGGGATCCGCGTAAAAAGTACATAAACATATGTCCCAGAGCTTCGAGATCATCTCGGCGGCTTTGCTCTGCAAAGAAGTAAGGTATAAAGAAGTTTTGTTTATGTTTACCTTTTCCAAGATGAGTATTTATACTCATATATCTCGCTGTACCAGTCAGCGATTTGTGTTCTCTATAGGGAATGTGTTTTTTCGTCTCTGCGTCAATATATTCTTTCGCAAGGCCGAAGTCTAAAAATACGTTGGCTTTGGCTGCTTATAAATTGCTTACCAATAATATGAATTGTGTTTTGTGTATCTGAATTAACCCTGCCGATGAGAAAATTCTCCGGCTTGACGTCTCTGTATATTAAATGTTTGTTATGCACATATTCTACACGTGATATCTGAAAAAACTGATTCAAGACCGAACTTTTATGTTATTTCGATTTACCAGTTGAATGGCGATTAATAAAACTGTCTTGAGGGTAAATCGTCGGTTGCAAAGGTCGAATAAATCTTCTAGTGACGGACCAAGAAGCTCGAGAACCATGGCATTGAAGCGTCCGCATGGGCCGAAATAGAATACTTGCGGTATTCCCGCTGGAATAATGATTAGAACCTCTTAGAAGCATTCAACGACGTACTTGGGTTGCTCATTAACTTATAGTACTTGTACTCTAGATGAAGTTGAGGAGCGCGACTCTTCATCGGCTCAAGCTTGATCGCCACATGCTCGTTTGTGTATAAATTTTTACCTAATAAAGAGTTCAAATATGCTAGAAAAGCGTTTTTTACCAAGTCGCAGTTCGCCGAAATTGCCGCAACCGATCTTTTTGCCGACGCGGAAGTTCGGCCCGACCATGAGCACATTTCGATCTCTGCTGCCATCTGAGTCCGTGTTTCTAACTTTGCCCCCACCACTAGGGGACAGCAAATGATAACTAGTGACGGACGCACCCGCAGAAGTCGGAGTTGCGGTCCGTGAAATGAGCTGCTAGGGGGTTTTGAGGGGCGTTTTTAAACGTTTATTCAGAATCTATGATTGAAAGTGGGAACCCGTTTCTGGTTACTAAGAAGACTGCGGCCTTCCGTTCGCAAAGCTTGAGCTCTGAGTAAATTTCGGGGCTCGTGAAACATTTCTATAGAAGCTAGAAATCATCTCATTTTCGTTGAAAAGAAATTAAAGTGAGAAAATTTCTAGCTTCGTTCCTTTTGGTAAAGAATTTGGTTTTACTTTCTTACTTTTCCCATAGCCCATTTTTCGACTTTCGATCTCTCAAAATATGTGAGAGAAAGTAAGCAATTTATGAGTAAATCCACAACGTTCTAGAGAGAAGCATCTTCTTTCTCGGAAATTGTACTTTTGGGCGTGTGTTAGAAACCGTGCCTGTGGGGTTTCGCTGGCTGCGACTACGCGTACTCGTCGGTTGGGCTGGCATTTGGGGTGGACTTGGCTTGTTCTGTTGACGAATTGTCCCACTGGCCAGCCAAGTCAGACCCAGGGGAAGTCAAAGTGTAGTTACGGACCTATCAAAGCGAAATTCCAATTTCAATCTAAAAAATACAACGTCAGATTTAGCTACTCAAAAAAAAATAAGTAGCTCAAAGGAGCAATAGCTGATTGCCAACGATCAAGTGAGCGAATCAGAACGGCTTGATAATGACCATGATAAATGAACCTGCGATGAGGTCACTAAAAGACATCAACTTATCAGTATTTCTTCAGACCACAAAATTATTATCGTCCCTCTCGTGGAATTTGAACAGGCTTATTTCTTAAATTTTACGACTGTGAGAATGAGCGCTCATTTACGTTTATACACATCCGAGTTCGCAAACATTTGCTTCATGTAAAATTGAAGACAATCTACAACTCTTTCAACATTTTAGCTCTTCGTTTTCTTTCTTCTCAGGCGAAGTGTATGCCGCGCTCATTGAATGCGGCTAACAGCTTCATAAAGTCGTCCAAGTCCATCTTAGCAAAGGATTAAGAATTTGAAATCTACTTGGAAAAGTATGCCTTATTTTTAAACTGACAAATTAAGCCTTTTCCTGTCGTGCTCTCTTTTCGGCCATATCCGAAGATTCCACAGCTTCAATAACAAGCTCTTTGAAGTCGAAATCCATCGGCAAGCTCTTGTTCTGTAAACTACAGTGTGTTTGGAAGTTCTATTAATTGGCTCTTCAATTTATGTTTCGCCTTCTATAATTCAATTTGCATGTTACGTAAATGCGTCCTGCACTGACCGACATTAAACTATCATTATTTGGCACTGATTATGCGTTTCAATATTTGATCAAACGAGATTTAAAGAAGCAAAAATAGTTTGTTCTTCTGAATCAGAAGTTCTGATAGTTTTCAAAGATTGATTATAATTGATGAGCCCGCTGCCTTTTCTAAAGTTTCCAGCACCTTTTTATTTGTAAATTCACCCTTCATAATTCTGTTCTTCCGGCCAAAACATATTCGCAGCATTGAGTCCCATTCTCTGTGTTTCGGGATTTTGAGTATTTCTCTTACTTCCGCTTTTGGTTAATTCTAGCGCTTGAGCAATTTCAAAGGATCTCCATTTGTAATGGACAATTGACTTTCACTCAGTGGAGTCATAAAACACACTTGGCTCGTTATTAAATGACATATTTACCATAATCTCAGAATAAAAAGAAATCAAAGGCTTTTGAATGATAATTGAGCTGCTTAGTTTTCATCTCTTAAAAAAGTGCATTTCGCAAGGCTCGTTGAATTGATTTTGCATTCTCTATGGTAACCTTTCCGCGATCGTATATTGACAACGAGCTTCAAATATTAGAGCAAAGCGCCTCAGCTGGAGTGCCCAAACGACTGTCTCCATTCGACTTCTCTTTTGACTGTATTTCTTCAGCCGAGGTTCGAAAAAGAAGACATGAGCATGCTTTTGAAAGAAATATAAATCGCAAACATCGGAAGTATTTTCGAGTTATCTCTATGGAAACCCAAGTGTTTAGTTTTTTCGGGCGCAAAAAGTCATCTCTGTCTACCTGCTGCTATTCTGCATTTTACTGTTAGGTTAACAGCTTTGGAAAAATGCAGATAAACAGAGGGAGTCTTGTGAGAAATGATAGTTTCTATTTCTGATGAAAAAGGGTCGCATAGCTTTCGTAACAAAGACTTTTCCAGATCATCTACGTCAAGATATGCTTCCTGCTGCCATGCAGCGTTTAAACAAATAGTAAAGCTCTTATCTGACTTTCTATATCACTATAACGCTTGCGGGAAAGTCGATAATAAGTTGCCCATTATAATATAGGTAAAACTGGCTGACCGTAGCGAAGCAAAGATCGCGAAACGAAGCTTTGCGTCAAAATATGTAAAATTCAGATTTTTGACGTGTTGCTTCGAAAATTCGTAATTACGTTTTTTTTAATTAGTTACTTTGCTCGCAAAAGTAAACCCGTCGTTTTGAAACTTCGCTGAGTATCACAAATTCTTTTTGCAAAGATCTAAGTACAATAAAATCCGCTCTAAGATGTGGGTCCGAAATGTGTTTAGTTATAAAATCCCTTGAGTAAAATTGATCGGTAATGGCGGCCTTCTTGGTTCGATGCGAACTACAGTCGACTCAACCTTCGGTGGAGGCTTGAAATTGTTCTTTCCAACTTTGAGAATGCGATCTACTCGTGCGAGGCTCTGCACGGCCACCGACAGACGAGAGTAGATTTTATCGCCAGGCTGAGCGACTTTGAAACGGGTTCACGTGCGTAAACAAACACTGATTATTTTGCTAGCTGAAAAATCAACCAAAATCAATAAAGAAAGATTTAGAATTTTACTGTTTCACTCTGTCTAAATAAATCTGCAAGAAGAAGGAACCGATTCCTAAACGATCTGCAAATTCCTTTTGGAACATGAGCACAGCAACGCGGAACATCGGTCGATGAAGCAATAATTTGAAAGTAATGGGCGACGAGATTGCATACGGCAAGTTGGCAACCACAAGATCGAAGAATGGCAGCTCTGCTTTCAGAGCATCTTTGTTGATGATTGTCAATTTGTGTTTGAGTGGCGTTCCCATCACGCGCTTTTGTACTTCTGCCACCATTCGCTCATCGACTTCAAGCGCGATCACCTTCTTGCACTTCTCAAGCAGCTTAACTGTCATGTTTCCAGTTCCAGGACCGATTTCCAGGATCGTATCTGACGGCAGAACTCCTGCTTTTTCAACCATAGACTAAAATAACTCGTATTTACAAGTATGAGTTGAACCGAGCGTACCTGTACAACTTGTGGATTTTTTAGAATATGCTGGCCATATCCAGAAGTATTAAAAACGAGGCCTTGTGAAGCTCCTGGAGTGACTGTTTTGGAATCTTTCGACGTTTTGCCGCTCGATTTTGCTGCTTGCCGGCGAACTTTTCCCATTTTGATCAAATTATTGTTCTTTCCTGTTTACGTTTCTTTTCTTTATTTTCTGAAATAAAAACGGTTATAGATAGGATGAAAAAGAGAACGTATAATAGAACAAAATAATCCATTACAGGCGTAGAAAAATAATGAGTTCGGCATAGATTGAAAAAATGTGTGATTTCGAAGAATGAAAACTTTCACTTTAGATTTGATCCCAAATTTGGAGGAGTCAGCGTGGAGATATCGAATGGAGTGAATTTCTAAAAGATAAATCATAATTTTCACTTTTAAAAAGCGGCAGGAAATTCAATAGAGCGTTTGATACGGACACTGTGGACCCGGTAAAACATTTTCTCGATAATTTGTCAAAAAATACGAACAAGTTGCATATCATCACTGATAAGAGAATACTGTAGGGGTACCAGGCGCTGGGCCGAAAGTCTGAATCAATATTTTTTGTCCATTCAAGATCATTACGCCCCGAGGGTCGGTCGACATCCGCCACGGTGCCTTCTTGGCTGAGCTTGCCGAGCAGAAGCGAAAAACAACCGAGCGGGATTAGTTTTTGGGTAAATATTTCAGGATTTAAAGATAAATAATGCACGCAGAGAGCATTTCCCGCGCCGCTTTTTTAATTCGGCGCGCCAAATGGCTCCTGATAACACGCAATGATGCTTATTGCAATCAAATCGCGGCTTAAGGGTAAACCGATAGGTAGTTTACTAAATATGAAGCGAAGATCTAAGATTTCTTGTTAAATTTAGAATAAAATAATCTTAATATTAGACTAAAGAACTATCAATTCAACCAGACATCTTGTTACATCAATGATAAAAGATATTTTATAAATCTCAGTAAATTGAACCTGACAAGCCAAAATACAAGCCTGTTAGTTTCTTTAATTGCAGCTGTCTTGCATGTTTTGCAAACAAGCTCTAATCACGTCTAAGAGGCTCGACATCAGAGGAACATGAAATTAGGCTGGACTACCGTCAGATTACTCAACGTCTGACCTTGTTAGTCGATTTTCCTCGAAAATCAGCTTTGTTTGTCATTAACTCGGACTCCCAAAACTTTAACAAGCTTAACTCGAAAATTTTAAAGCGAACTATGGAACTGTTTTACCCTGTAAAAGTTCAAATGACTGTACCTCGACATATCGACGACGATCAACATACACAAATGGACCTCTGTTTGTCAGGCGTTTTTTGCTGTTAGCCTTAGTCCTCGTTGATTGCGCCTCCAGCTGGTCAACCAGTTTTCGCCATTTAGACATCGCGAATTCGGCTGCCTCGTTTGACATCTGAAAACAATACAGTCAAGCTCAAATTCAAGCGTCTTTGCGAATGTTTTTTTGCAGGCAAAATTTGCAGTTTGAAAGATCAAAGATTTCTTTTTTCTTGGCAAGATGTCTATTTTTCCATCGAAAAATGGGTTTCTTATAATAAATCGCTAATCTTTTCCGCTTTGGTAAACGGAAACGCGCATTTGCTCTAATATGACTGTAACATCTATCATAACAATCTATCCCACTTTCACTTTTTTCATTTTTTCTTTTTCGCAAAAAAATCTCTCGAGCATTCTTTAAGTATTTGGATTAGTAATGATTTGAACTGCGGTTCAAAAATTCTTTAAATCATGAAACACTACTTGTCAAGCACTGTTGAGCAATCAACGCGGATTTTCGCCCTACGGCGTGTCTCTTTTGTGGCTTCAAATTAAACCTCAGAATCTTTCTTTGCCTCAAGATTTACGCGATCTGCCCACTTTCTGACACATCTGGTCAAATAAAATATTAACAATCTCGTTCATTCTTAA
>Ga0115008_10003182_pt1 | contig 13584 bp, 14 predicted proteins | sample FraStrMetagenome_FD_87164 | JGI IMG/M metagenome (GOLD analysis project Ga0115008, IMG submission 87164) | Marine eukaryotic phytoplankton communities from Arctic Ocean - Fram Strait ARC3M Metagenome | ecosystem: Environmental > Aquatic > Marine > Oceanic | place: Fram Strait | collected...
CCCCCCCCCCCCCCCCGCCCGGCCCCGGCCCCCCTCAGGCGCGAGGCGCGCGAGCGAGTCGCGGCGCAGGTGCGACGGAACGAGTCGCTCAGCGAGTCGCAGCAGGAGGCGGTCTGCGCCGCACTCTCTCGACGCCTCACCATCGTCCAAGGCCCCGGCGGGTCGGGCAAGCCCCTCTTCTCGGAACCTTCCCTGGAGTGTCTCGGAGCCTTCCTGTAGGCCCTCCAGGAACGGGCAAGACGACCACCGCAGTGCAGGTCCTGGCCGCGTGGGCGGCGCTCGGCTTGTGAGGCAGTCACACACATCAGAATGAGTTGATTGAGCCACAGATCCTGGCCTCGTGGGCGGCGCTCGAGTTGCGGCCGCTGCTCGCGACGGCCGAGTGCAACGTCGCCGTCGACCACGCCGCTGAGAGGCTAGAGACCTACCCAAGATCTACCGAGGTTCCGCGAGATCGTAGGTCGCCGTCGACAACATCGCCGAGGGGCTCGACGCTGCGGGCGTGCGCGTGGTGCGGGTGGGTCGGCCAGAAAAGGCGCGCGAGATGCCCGGAGATGCCCCGAGATGCCCCGAGATGCCATGAGATGCCACGAGATGCTAGGTGCACGAGCGGCTCGCGTCGCTGACGCTCGACGCGCAGACCGCGGCGCTGCAGCAGTCGCGCGAGGGGGAGGCTGCGGCGGAGCGGGGGGAGCGGGCGCGCGCAGGCGCGGCCAGCTTGCGGCACGGGTTGGCCGGCGAGGAGCTGCCGGCGCTGCTGCAGCGCGCCGAGTCTCTCCCCGAGGGCGGGCTGGGCAGTTTCGCCGGCCAGGCGGTCATTCGGAGGTGCGGTCTCGGGCCTCTCGAGTAGTCTCGGGCCATTTCGTCGTCCTCTCGCCGCCAGGTGGTCTTGCGGGGGTGCGCGCCGCTCCCCGCGCTGCACGGGCGATGGGCCCGCGAGCCGCTCTCCGCCGCAGCAAAGGGCAAGCCGCGGCTGGCCTTCAAGCGGGTCGAGCCGGTGCGGGCTGCCGACCTGCCGGCCGAGGTGGTGGCGACTTGCGATCCGACGGTCGCTTCTTCGCCCGACGCTCTTGTGCCGCTGTACTGCTTTCTGGCGCCAAGCGCGCAGCCCGCTGGCGGGTGGCGGCAGCCTGGCTGGTGGGTCTCGACGAGGCAGGGGCTTGGCAAGAAGCCTCCCGCGCAGTTGCCGGCCTGGATGCTCGCTTTCTGCCCGCAAGCGGCGGCGGGCGTGCAGGAGCCGAGCTGTGCTCCCTCGGGAGGCGCGTGTAGGAGCGTTCGCTGAAGGGTCTCGGAACCATCCCCGTAGGAGGCGAAGGAGGCGACCTGTCCTCCCTCCCTCGGGTGGCGCGTGCGCGGCGAGGGGGGCGGCATGGAGGCGCGCGGCTCTCGGGCGCGGCTTTGACGAGCCTGATTGGGCGCCTTCTCTGAGCCTGTTCGGAGCCCGCCGACAGGCGCAGCTCGAGTGCGGCTTCGACGAGCTGACCGCGTCGAGGGAGGGGCTTCTCGACCTGATCTGCTGCGCCGAGGAGGCGCGCTTGCGGAGCGAGCTGGAGGCGGCGGCGGCGGCGGCGGCGGCGGCGGACGGCGCATCGAACGGAGGGAGGGCAGACCCGGCGCTGCTGCATGAGGTGCTCGAGGGAGCTCAGGTGATTTGCTGCCAGATGATCAGCGCTGGCGGGCCCCTCCTCTCCAAGCTCGGCCCCTTCCACGCCATTCTGGTGGACGAGGTTGCGCAGGCGACGGAGCCCGCCACGCTGGTGCCGGTGCTTGCGCGGGGCTGCTCGCAGCTCGTGCTTTGCGGCGACCATTTCCAGCTCCCTCCCTCGTGCGCATCGCGCGAGGCGCTGGCGCGCGGCCTCGGCCTCTCCGGCTACGAGCGGCTCGTGTCGCAGGGCACCGAGCCGCTCTGCCTCGGCACGGTCATGGAGCCCTTCCATGACCCTTCCTGGCACCTTCCCGCAGGCGTCGAGCCGCTCTTTCTCGACACGCAGTTCCGGGCGCACCCAAAGCTGATGGACTTCTCGTGCGACGCAATCTACGGCGGCCGCTTGCGCTCCGGCATCGACAGCCGCCGTGCGGCCCGCAGTGCGGGGCGTCTCTTCACACCTGCAGCCGTGAACAGGCATCGACGCCGCCGCGCGGCCCGCGGTGTGCGGTTTCGCGTGGCCGCGCCGCGCCGCGCCGCTCGCCTTTCTCGAGACGGGCGGACCGAAGGGCGGCGCGGCGGAGCATGCCGAGGGTGAGTCGCGCCTCAACCGGGCGGAGGCGACGCGGCTGATGGGCGTGCTGGAGGGCCTCCTTGCAGGCGGCGACGTGGACTGCTCGCAGGTCGGCGTCGTGACGCCGTACAAGGGGCAGGTCCGGCTGCTCCGCCAGCTGTGGCGCGAGCGGTGTGGCCGCCCCCGCCAAGGCGGCGCCGCGCGCAAGGCGCCGCTTGTGCCCGCCGCAGAGGCGCGCCCGCGGCCCTCCTTTGCGTGACACTTCGATGAGCTATCGTTGAAGCCGTCTCGGAACTCTCCTGCAGGCGGGCCGGCTCGAGATCGCCTCGGTCGACAACTTCCAGGGGCGCGAGAAGGAGGTCGTCCTCTTCTCGGCGGTGCGCGCAAACAGCCACGGCGCGGTGGGCTTCCTCTCCGACTGGCGGCGGCTCAACGTGCCGTGTCTATGCGCAGGGGCGAGGGGGGTACAGGACGGCGTCTCTTCACAGCTGCAGCCGTGAACAGGTGCTCCTCACGCGGGCGAGAAGAGGGCTGGTGGTTGTGGGCCACCAGGAGACGCTTCGGCACGACCCGTACTGGCGCCGCTGGCTCGACTTCGCGGCGCGAGAGCGCGTCATCGTCGACCGGCGCGAGTGGCTAGCGACGCTCCGCCGCGCCGCAGCCTCGTGCGACGCCGCTTCGCCGCTGCTGCCGCTGCTGCCGCTGCTCCGGCCGCTCGAGTACGCGCCGCTGACGCCGAACGCGTTTCGGGCGCACGTGCGCGCGTCGCTCGCCAAGGAGGCTGCCGCCGCCGCGGCGCACAGGGACACGGCTGCGCCGCTCTGCGAGCTGCTCTCCGCGGCGGCGGCGGGCTGGAGGGGGTGGGCGGCAGAGGTGCGGGAGGCGCTGTCCGCCGCGGGCGGGGAGGCTGGCTGGAAGGGGGTTCGCAAGACGCTGCTCGCCCGACACGCGGCCACCCACCGGCGAGTCGGCGGCCAGGCGGCGGCGCTTCGCGACGCTGCGCGAGACGCCGTGCCCGCAGAGCTGTGGGTCAAGCGGGGCGTGCGGCTAGCGCTGCCGGAGGGGGATGCGGCGCGGCGTAGCGCGCTCGAGCGGCTCCGCGAGCTCTGCGCCACGCAGCACTGGACGGAGCCCGCCTCGACGGCGTCGGCGGCGGCGGCGGGCGTGACGGTCGAGGTGGCCATCTCCCGTGGCGCGCGAGGGCGGCGCGAGGCGCGCTCGGCGAGCGGGAGCGACGAGGCGGCGGCAGAGGAGGAGGCTGCGGCGGCACTGCTGCAAGCCGTGTGGGCGCAGCTCTCAAGCTCTCGGCAGGAGGCGCTTCAGGACGGCGCGGAGGAGGAGGAGGAGGAGGAGAGCGGCTCGGCGAAGCGGCGCAAGGTGGCAGCCAAGAGCAAGCGACCGAGGTCTTGCACGGGGGCGGCGGGCAGCAGGAAGAAGCGGCGGCGAGGCGAGGCTGGCTAGAGGCGCGCGCGCCGCGCGAAAAGGGGATGGTATCCGCGTGCGCCGAGGCTCAGCTCCCACGCAGACTTAAATCTTAAACTTAATAGGCTCGATTTTGCTTTTGGAAACAGGTGTATTTTATTTTTGCTTTGGCGGACCTCATCCTGAAATTCTGCAAAAACCTGACCGGCCCCTGCGGTGCCCCTACCTACCTACCTACCTACCCTACTTATGGGAAACTAGAAAAGAAATCATGGGACGGTTTTGAAGGTGGGGTACTATACCAACTAAAGTGATGGTTGGTGGTACTCTCCTGCAACCACAGTCCTTCCTGAGACATGACAGGCCACTCTCAAGCCCTACAAGCACCAACCAGATCACCCACTTGGGGAGGGTTGACATCGTGATTTCGGCGGATGACAATTTCTTTTTCTGAAAATTCCAGCGTGGGGAGAGGGAAAACCCCGACGGGAGGGCCCAGACCTACCCTACCCACCCCGGGATGAGGTCCGCCCAAGCAAAAATAAATACACCTGTTGGAAAAAGCAAAAAGAGTTTGAGGTTTTAAGAAGCCAATGGATCCGAAGAGAGATAGGAAGAGGCAGACGCACCAGGGTGGGCAACGGCTAGCACCACACTCCTCTTTGGTGGCGGCGGGGCGCCTGTAGGCCTGTTTCACTCTAAGGTCCTAAATTTCTTGAAGAAGAGCCGAGCCGCCCGGCTGCGCTCCGCAGCCCAACACACACTGCCGTCAAAGAGCAATGCCCTCTGAGCTCTTTGAAGACGCGAGCGTGCACGCCATCATGGACGCGACGGTCGCCGCGTTCAGAGGACCCCGCGCCCTGCAGCGGTGCTACTGGTGGGTAGTTATTCGCTGCTGGCTCTGGGTCGTCATCGCTTCCCTTCTCGCCATCTCGTCGGCCGGCATAGGCCTCTCCTCCCGCGGCAAGAAATGGCCGCTCGCACCGTGCGTCCCATCCCACGGTCCGAACCAATACTCCGCGCCGTCGGCCTCACTCCCGATCTGCGCTGCGCAGGACGCCGGCGGCCATGTCTGACACGATCGGTTTCACCACGAGGGATGGAGTCGAGCGGATCAGCAACATCTGGCCATGGCCCTGGAGCCCCACGCGAAGACCCGCAGCAGAGGACCGCCACGCCCTCTCCCTGCTAGACACGTCAGTGCTACCGCCGCCGCCGCCGCCGCCGCCTCGCGCCGCGTGCTTGCCTTGCAACTGCAGCAACACCTCTGTGATCGAACGGATGGCGGCTCGGCTCGAGCAGCAGGAGCGGACGATCGCCGAGCTAAAGGCACAGCTCAGCAGCGTAAGCAGGCCAGCGCAGCTGCGGGAGCGAGCCACTGAGAGGCAAGGCAGGGAGGGCGGTCCGATTCCACCGGCCGACACCGCGTCTTCAGAGGGCGCCGTCGGTGCGGAGGCTCGCAGCAGCTCGTAGAGTCTGGCTATACGGTGCAGTGAACGTGTGATGTAGTGCCAGCGCGAGTGACGCTGTGCGGTAAGGGTATATGTGAGAGCGTGTGTTCGGGGGGGTAGGGCGCGTTCATGAATGAAGTCGCTCCAGCCCTCCGGTTGTCACAGTACTCCGGTGTCACAGTAGACATACACGATCACAAAATATCTTTTGTCACTTCGCGTAGCGCGCTCTCCAGCGCTGCGTGAGCCGCGACACTCACCACGCAAAACATGACTTCGGCCTGGCCCTCCCCGGTCGAGCCGGTGGCGAGGAGCCAACTCGACGCCGCCTTGGCGGCCGCAGCTGCGGCCCGCTCGTCCGGCGCTCCCCTCGCGCCTGCCCCGAGGAGCGGAACCACAAGTTGCTGGTCAGCGCCGCGCGCCGCCTCCTGCGCGGCCTGGAAGGCGCTCGTGTGGCAGGAGGCGAGCAGCGCCTCCCATTCCGACTCAGCCTCTGGCTCGCCGCGAGGCCAGCGTGGCGGGTTTGTGTGCACAAGTAGACCAAAGGCGTCGGCGAGGCGCGAGCCGTGCGGCGGAGGCGTGGCGAGAGCAGCGCCCACCTCGCACTGCCTGCCCTCCAGCGATGCGCGTAGCTCGCGACCGCCAAGCTGGCCGACGACACCGTCAATGCACTGAGCCGGGTAGAGCATCTGCGGACCCGCGTCCATCCCACACCAGTTGGAGCTCGCCGCCCAGCCACCGGCGGGCTCTGGCGGAGGGCCCGACGCGCCACGCTCAAAGTAAGTCGCCCGCGCACCGACCAAGGTTGCGTTGCCAGGAACCACGAGAGCCGCGCCCGGCAAAGACGGAGGAGCGGTGACCGCGCACGAGGTGCGGTGGAGGCTTACTGCCCGTCTCGCAAGCTGCCAGCGTAGCATGGTATGCGGGGGTGTTCCAAGCAAAAAAAACCAAAGCGCTCAAAGTCGGAGGGGACGCCCGCCCCAGTGAGTGATTGTCAGCACTTTGGAAAAGGAATTTCTTTGAGAGACTCGTACGTCCCCATGGCCTCTACTCATAATAGCGGTGGTTGAGGCCGATTTCCTCAACTGTCAACCACGTGGTTGACAGAGGCCTCAACCCTCAACCAAGTGGTTGACAGACCCCTTCAACCGCTCAACCACCGCGGCCGGCCACGGTGCCCTTCAACCCTCAACCGTTTGCGAAAAAGAATTTAATATGCCGTTATCGGCACAGATGCTGTCGTCCCTCCCCGTTCGAGCGTCCCGAGAGCGCGCGCTGCGCTCTCAGCTGCTACAGAGCGCAGAAGCGCTGCTGCCGGCGCGTACCGGGCAGGATGTTGAGTTACCGCTGCGCCTGCATTTGCTGCCTGCGATGCTGCAACTGCTCATGGACTATGGCGCAATGACGACCGACCATGTCGGATATCAAATGATGGAGCGTCTCTGCCTGGGAGCTCTCGGCTTGCTGCACCATTTCTCGCCTGCACGGTACGATAATCTGCGGAGCTTTGCCGAGACTATCAAGTATCAATGCGGCGCGTCGGCGCTGCATCTGCTGCACGGGCAGGGCCATGCTGCCGACGCTGCGACCGTCGGGTCAGATGGAGCATCACAGCCAAAACTCGACACGGCTGCAGCATACCTGGCGCACAACAACACGGGCATGTTTCAGCTGGACGCTGTGCAAGGCCATGCGCGAGGGAGCGTGCGGCCGGGCGTCCAGATCCACGAGATCCTCAACTTTTACTCCGCTGCGCTGCTTCTCGGTTCCGAGGTTAGCTGGTCGCCCGAGGGCAGCGAGGCGAAGTTGGGAGGGGAGATGAGTGGCGTGGTGGTAAAGAAGGTGCTGATCGCCGCAAATCTCAAGATGGACGGCATGCTGCTCGGGCAGGGCGGCGCCGTGCACACAGGCTTCCAAGAGGTGCTTGGCTTTGTCAATCCGGTGAAGGCTGATGAAGCCGAGCGTGTGCTGCATATGTCAGACGCCGACAGAGAGGCGTGGAATGCTGGCAACCCACTGGTCAGCGAGCATGTGGAATGGATGCTGACAACCGCCAATGGTGCGGCGAGTGGTCACTGTGCCTTCTACTTTGAGCGGAAGGGCGGCGGCTGGGAAAGCGTGAGTGATCGCACAGCAGAGGTGCTGACGGCTCTGCGCCCTTGCATGTGCTGCCTGCTGTGGGCACACGAACACAGCAGACCTGTGAGCGAGGCTGTATCGCGCTGCACGGTGTGGAGCAACGAGGAGATTGCGAGTGGAGATGACGTTTCCTATCTCTCGCGCCGGTGCCAGCATAGCGATGCCGCCGGCAAAGACACGATTCAGCTCTTCATTCCGACGGCTGCAATGGACTCGGGCAGCCCACAGGGCACGTTTATTGAGAAGGCAAACACCGGCGCTCTTGCAGGCAAGCTCGGCGACACCGATGTTATCAGTGATGGAGGGCACAACGCAAAGTCTGGATCCCGCAACATCAACAACCATAAGGTGCGGCTCAACGGGCGCCTCCTCGGTTGGTACCAGCTCGAGTCGCTCTACTACTCTGCGGACGAGTCTGTTTGTGCGGCGATTCGTGGGGTGATATCATGGGAAATCATTCGCAGCAAGAACCCGTACTCGATCACAAACCAGACTGCCAAGAGCGAGCCGGACCTGCAGGATGTCGTCTGCACCGCAGCGCAGCGGGCGGCGCAATCGGTGCCGCTCGTCTCAACCATCGCGCCGTGCCGCCACCGGTCGTGGAAGAAGAACACGCCGGGAGATATTGGCGAGCCCATGGGCGGCGTCTTCGACCCAAAGTCAGGCGTATACATCGTCGTCGATGCACAGCTGCGGCAGCTGACAGCTATGCGTTTGCTCGACACGCCCTGCACTCTGCACAAGGTGATCGGCTTCAGCAGTGCGATCGTCCAGCCCACCGACGTAGCCATGATCGGTTTTGCCGGCCCACGAGGCACCGTGCAGCAGCTGCTCTTCATCACTGACCGGACGTGCAGGCTGTGGGTGCTGGATGCCTCACGCTCTCTCAGCCGCCTGGGCACAAAGCCGAAGGAGGCGCTGGCCGTGCTTATCCCGCTTGACAAGCCCGTGGCTGGTGTGGCCGAGGTGGGCGAAGACGACGCGAGCGAGGAATCGGCGAGTCCCTCTACTACATTTTGGGGCATCGTGGCTGACGCTCAGGCATCGTCCCCGACCCTCTTTGTCACCGACAGCACCTCCAAGGCTGTCATCAAGATTGACGTCTCTCGGCAGCAGCAAGGGCAACTGCAGGCCTTCCGCACCATCCTTGCGACGCTCGAGCATGCGCCAGCAGGCATCTGCCTGGTGAGAGGCGGGCTCCTTGCTGCGGCAGCGGGGCCTGCAATCTACTTGCTGGCGCGGCATGGCTCCGGCGCCGCTACTCGAATCCTCTTCACCGACGGGGCCGATTACATCGGGGTGCAACAATCACCAGCTGGCGAGCTGTACCTCACGGAGAGCTCAACAAATGCGCTCATGTCAGTCTCTCTGTCCGTGACAGCTGCGGGCAACTTTGCCTCTGCGCCTCGTCTGCTCGCTGGTGGCAACGAGGACTATCCGACTGGAGCGTGGTCTGAGGGCAACGCCTCGGCCGTTCGGCTGTGGCGCCCCGGTCTCGGTGCGTTTGTGCACAACGACTACATCTTTGCAAATGGTGGAGGCCGGCCGGTTTCGGGCAAGATACTGCTGCTGAATGATGCCTACCTGCTCGTTGCTCGCGTCATGCCGGCTCTCGCTTCCTTTGCCGATGCATTCGGCCTGTCAAAAACGCTGTCGCTGCACTCAAAAAATGTGCGAGATGCAATCTCGATGCTGCATCCCATCGTCGAGCTCGTGGACGAAGTCGAGAACGAGAACTATTTGCACACAGGCAGGCGCAAGATTGAGGGCCCCGGTGGCAACTTTTCTCTGAGCTTCCGAACCGATGCACGCCTCCAGCTGAGGCTGCTCTTGCGACAGCTCGCTCGCTTTGAGCGACAGCGAGTGCCCACGGCCGTCGTCTCGCGCATGACTATGGCGGCGCGGATGACCATAGTGCTCGAGAGCTTCTTCCCGCACCTCCGCAGGCACCACGTCTATCCCTCTGTCCTACAAATCATCGAGACGCGTAGCATCGCGCTTCACGAGGAGACCAAGCGCGCGACTGGTGGAGTGGAGTTTTCGTACTACACCGGATCCAGAGGCACGCGCCAGCACTACGTCCGAGATGGCGGTCAGATGGCGTGGCCGATCTACCGTGCTGCTTCGGTTGTGGCTGCGACAGACGACATGCCAGCCGCCCAGCGAGAGAGCCAAACTAGGGTGCTGCGCAACTTCGCGGCGCTCTTCAAAAAGGTTCGCCAGCGGCGCGTGACCGATGCCGGCCGCGAAATCTCTGGCGCAATGCCGGCTTCCGTCTATGCGACAAAGGGCATTCGCGCTGTTGCAGATGAGGATCTGGCAGCGCAGGCTGCACGTGAGAAGGAGGCGCAGCAAGTGGCAGCCGCGAGCGCAAAGGCGGAGGCGGCGGCGGCTGCCCAAGCCGCGCGTGATGCGGCAGCTAGCGTGCGAGCCCAGCGCCAGGCTCTCGACGCGGCGAGCAAGGAGGCTGCAGCCGAGGCTCGGGCGGCATTGGCAGCGGCCCGGGCGGCCAAAGCGGCGTTGCCCAAGAAGAACCGCTCTTCCTACATGTTCTTCTGTGAGTGGGCGCGCCCGAAGCTCGAGCAGCAGGCGCGGGATGATGGCCTCGAGCTCTCCTTTGCGGCGAAGCAAAAGGAGCTCGGCGCGGCGTGGAAGCAGCTCAACACGCAGCAGAAAGTGCGGTTCGAGGAGCAGGCGCAGGCGGATCTCAAGCGGTACCGAGCTGCGTGCGCAGCGCTGGCGCCATCTTCCAGACCGGCAGCGTCGCGCAAACGCAAGGCTGGCGCAAGCACGTCCGCAGATACCGGCGGTGGCGTCTCCCCCGATGCCCCCGACAGCACGATCGTGCACGCTGCTGACACCGTCGTCTTCATCAAGAGCGACGAGGCAGAGCTATGGGTCGCGACGCTCGAAGCCCCACTCACGTCGGAGGAGGTGAAGGAGGACGAGCATGTGCGTGTGCGCTACTATCAGCCGACCGACACCTTCCTGCCAGAGGGGTTTGAGTCGGGTGCCGAGGGGTCAGGCGACGAGACGGAGCACTTGCTGTCGGTCTGGACTTCCGTGGAGGAGGCGTCGTCCCTCCACGTGTCATGCGCCCAGGCAGGGGCGCGGCACTACACCTTTGAGCAGCTGGATCTCATTCAACCGAGCATGATTTGGGGCACGGTGCAAAAGGTGACGAGCATCGCCACCTCTAGCTCGGGCGACGGTGCGTGCCTCGGCTTTGCGATCGGCAACGACGAGCTAGAGGTGGCTCGAGACCAGTTTGGGTGCGCAGTTGGGCCGCCTCCGATAGCTGTCGAGTTCAATGAGCGGGAGGAGGACGTCAGCTCGGATCCGCCGGTGGAAGACGGCGGCGACGATGTTTCGGAGGCGCCAGTGGGAGTGGGGCAGCTTGCGGAACGGCCCTTTGGGCGCCGAGCAGCGGCGCGCCCAGACTACCGATCTTTGAACGCCCTAGGGAGGTGAGAGCACGTGGCTAAGGTATTGTGATTTTGGACAAAAAGCACACACACAATCAGTCTCACACTCAAACTCGCAGGGCCCTTAGCCTTACATGTTGTACTGCGGTCGTGACCGAGACTCGCAGTAGCGATAGACCCGCAGTGGCAGACCAGGGAAGAGCTCTCCATGGGCGCAAGCTCAGCACCACAAACGCAGCCCCAGAATGGGCGCACCTATCACTCAGATACTGCATCGAAGGTGGGCACTGAGCGTGCTGCAGAGAGAGAGAGAGTGTGAGCACCGGGCGCTCTCCGTCCACGATTCATGATGGAGGGGTAGCATGAATGCTGTCGCTCTCGCAGCAGCATTCAGGGCGTGGCCGTCGGGAATGAATCGCGACCAAAGCACGGGCCACCATTCACGTTCATCGACGCAACTCAGCCCATGCCATCATGCTGGCGCAAACGGTGACCAGACTGGGTGTGCGGTGTGGGAGTCGCGCAGCGTGTGTGTGTCCTCCGTTAGAGAGGCTTCTCTGCAGACGTCGAGTCCTACGCCGGGCACGCCGCCGCCGCTCTCCCACACTTCCTGCTGGGAACTGCAGCGCCAGTGCCACACTCCACGTGTCGTCGGTCTGCGGCGTCCTCAACTTCAGCGTGCGTCCCCTCGCGACTTCACGCCTCAATTGAGGTCGCGTTCGTTTCTCTGTGTTGAAGCTTCACATTGCACATTGAGGGTTGTCTTTTTGATCTGCTTGGCACTATCTCTACCACACCTTGCACCGACAGTCTCACGAGATGTTCCTCTCGAGATGGTCACCTCGCTCTCTGGCAATCACCCTCTGTGCTCTGACTGTCTCCAATCAGCCTCTCGTGCCGACAATACCAATTTCGCCATAGGGTGTCAGGACGGCCCGCCTACTCTGTGCGGAGGGCACGGAAGACGACGCCCTTGCTCTCCCCGCGGCGCCTGCGCCACGCCGCGGCCTCGCTGGTGAAGGACTTCAAGTCGGCGTAAAAGGAAGAAAGGTCGCTGGTCGTCGTTTCGGCGAGGAGCGCCACCGCCTTATCGAGAATGTGCAGGGCCGCAAAGGGGGCGAGTCCAAGGTCCCCCTGGTCAAGAGGGGTCACGTCGATAGAGTCGGTGGCGACCTCACCATCGTCCTCGAACATCTCGCAGAGCGTTCCCTGCTCGATCGCACGAGAGCTCGCCGCACCGCGCCCGCTCGCCGGCCCGATGTTGAAGACGAGGAGTTTACTCTGCGATGGGACGTAGAAGCTCACGTTGCCGTACGTGTCCATCATGACGAGGACGTCGAACTTTGGCTCCACCAGTCCGTCGTAGGCCACGAGCTGGTCGGCGGGCTTCTCGGTTAGCGTGCCGAGGTCCCACCTCTGGAGCTGCGTGCCGAGCGCGTCGGCATCCACGCCGGTGTCGCCCAACTCAGAGGGGTCCGTGAGCGGGTACACGGCGGCCATCTGGGAAGGGCCGAGGACTCGGACCTTGACGGACGACGACGAAAGCGGAGCGAGCGCCTATATGCACGGGATAGTTTGAATGGCCGAGAGAGAGCGGCGCGGCGGGGAGGGCTGACGTGCCTTGTCGAGGAGAAGCACAATGATGGTGGAGTCGAACTCCTCCTTCTCCGTAACGGCCGAGAGCATCGTCGCGTTGATGAACAGCTTCGGCTTGCCGACCATCGCCTCGCTCGAGACCCTGATATTGAAGCTGCCCATGCCGACGGACGTGACGCTCGTCACCTTGAGGACGACGCCCGAAGGATCAGCCTTCGCAGCAGCAGCCGCTGCCACCTTGTCGATGTGGCTCGAAGCGGACGTCTCGCCCGCACCGGCAGCCGCCTCCTCGGCCTCGCCCGCCGCCTCCTCAGCCGCCTCGCTGGGGTCGGCGTCGGCCGGCCGCGTCAACCGCTGCAGCATCGCCGAGGCCACGGTAAAGGCGCCCTCGAATCGCCTCTCGTTCATCTGCTTGACCTGATCCGGGCACTTGGAAGCCCGGGCACTTGGCCCCGCACGCGTGCTGCAGGTAGCAGTTGAGCTTTCCAAAGTTTGAGCCATTGACGGCAAAGAGTGGCGGGCAGCCCGCCTTTGCCGCGCCTCCGCCCAAGGTTTGGCATGCGTAGTAGCGGCAGGAGAGGTAGCACACGCCGGACTTGATCTGGTAGCGGAGGCTCGACTGGTTGAGCTCGATCTGGTTGAGCTTGAGCGTGATCAGCGGCTCGTATCCGACGAATTTTCGCGATTTGATGTCGGTGCCGTCGTACAGCTTGTTGCTGGTGCAGATCAGGACCATGCGGTCGTCGGGGCGGCTGTCCTTCTCGCCGCCGGTGCCCTTCGGAAGGAGGTAGCCGAGTCCGCTCCCAAACGAGTTGATGGGCTTGAGCGATGCGACATGCATCTTGTCGAGCAGCTTTTGGATGCGCGCGAGGCCAGCCTCGGGGCTCTCACGCTCGGGCTCCTCCTCGTCCGTCTTCTGCCGCTTTGCCTTGTCTGACTTGGGCTGCGCCGGCTGCGCCGGCGCCGCGTCCGAGGCGATGGCGGCGGCCGCCCGCGCCTCGTCCGGCGCAGCAGCGACCGTGACCACGGCGAACGCCATCGACGGGCTCGCCACCTCCTCCGCATACAGGTCAATGGTGTTCGATGAGCCGTTGTCGCGGAAGAACTGAATCTCGTCGTCGAAGGCCTTTGCGGCCTGGATGAGCACGGCCGAGGTCTCGCCCGACTCCTCGTCCTCGGTGAAGAGAAAGAGGCGCAGCGCATTGGTGCCGGCAATGTTGAACACCTCCTTCAGGAGCGCGATCATGCCGTCGTACGTCGCGACCGTGTCGTCCAGCTTGATCCGCGTCCTTCGGCCAGCGGAGAGCGCAAAGTTTGACTTGCCGAACGGAG
>Ga0115008_10003184_pt1 | contig 13582 bp, 17 predicted proteins | sample FraStrMetagenome_FD_87164 | JGI IMG/M metagenome (GOLD analysis project Ga0115008, IMG submission 87164) | Marine eukaryotic phytoplankton communities from Arctic Ocean - Fram Strait ARC3M Metagenome | ecosystem: Environmental > Aquatic > Marine > Oceanic | place: Fram Strait | collected...
GGTTCATCTTTTGAAGCCGTTTTTCTACCAGTTTGTTTATAACAAGATCGCAGGTAAAGAGTCACAAATATGATGTCATTTTAATCCTTTTCATTAGTTCAAAGTCAAGAAGACTACGAAGAAGTCTCACAAAGCCAACTAGATATCCAGAAGAATACAAAAGTGTCATATACAGATCCGGAAGTTGTGTATGCAGTTTGTAGCAGTTCTTTGCTTCCCAAATCAACTACGCTTTCTATGCTTTATCCTCTGCAAGAAGAGAGTGATGATATGGCTCTGAGGTAATTATTTTACTAGAGATTTTCATTTTTATGTTTCAGCTTATTTTACGAACCAAACAGGTATTTTAATGTTCTCACAAAAAACAATAATACGATATTAGCCTTAATGATCACCTGTACTTATAAGAAATACACAGATGTATTCCATATGATATAGAAAAAAAATACTTGTAAAACGTATTTATACATGATGAATTCTAGTGCTTTAAAAACCGAGTCTCAACAAGTGGCGATCTCAACAACGACAGAAATTATTGAATTTTATCCAGTCATTGGCAACTCAAAGCTTGAAATACGCAGTCGTCTCCCTTGCAAAGATATTCGGCGACTTGTTGCATCACCGACGTGAGAATCTCAATCCTTATAAGCAATTATCATTTTTAAGGGACCCGATGGTGTACGTAGCTGGAAGTGCGTCTGGAGACGTTTATTTTATACAGTTCGCTGCAAACTCTCTTACGCGAATCCTCTCTGCAAAGGAGTCAAAGTCGAGAATAAAATGTTTGACTTTTTCCGCGTCAGGTTCTCGACTTGCCGTTCTCGCTGAAGATGGTTCCGTTAGAATTTGGATTGTTGATCAAATACTATTCTCCCAACAACGTAGTTCCTCATCTTTTCAATAAGAAATTATCTTTTTAAGATGTTCCTCCGGTCCAGAGATTCAACATCGGACGCGATGTGTTATCAATCTGTTTTCTCGAAGGCTCTTCAATTCTTATCTCTGCTGGTGTTCATAGATATTTCTCGAATTCAGCCTTATGCGTTTGGGATCTACTTACACGTCAATATCTTGAGCCAATTTATTGTCTTGAGCTAAGAGAAATTTCTGAATCGGCTTCTGCTGTCACTTACTCTCAGAGATACCAGGTGCAGTTTCGATCATACTAGAAAGGTATTTAATGTGTTTTAGTTGATTTGTGTTGGTGGCAAAGAAGGAGGACTAGTTTTTGTGGATAAGGACTATCTGGTAGTATCCTCGATCAACTTTTCTGGAACCGTTAAATGTCTGAACATCAGCGGAAACGGTGAAATTCTCGCCGTTGGAACAACTGACGGGTCAATTAGGATATGCTCGCTTGCTCAACAATCACTCGTTTCCGTTCTTCTTCTTGAGCATCCAAGATCTTCCGGTATAGAACTTTTGTATAATTGGAATAATGAGCTCATGTTAAGTTTTTAAAAATCCAACAGCAGGAGTCATGGGCTTGGCTTTCTGCGGAGAGCATCTTTTGTCATGTGGCGCTGATGGAAAACTCAAAAAGCGTAATTCTCAAGCCCTCCTCGATTCGAGTTCAGCTATTCCAAGCAAAAGTGAATCCCTTTCGCCACTTACCGGCGACGAAGACTGTCCAAAATTAACTGTGCAATAATAATTATTATTATAAGCGTATCTTATCTATTTTACGATATATCAGCAAACACTGTTCTTGTCATGTCCTCATATTTCATAACAATTTGTATCCTGCAAAGTTCTTCATTTCAATTTCTTCATTAGATTTCATAACTTGCGAGCTCAGAATATAAATTTAATTTTGTTCAGCCATGAGTGTCGGAGATGATATTATTCGCATGAATATTGATGGAAAGCTAGGGAACTGACAAATTTCTATATCGTTTCAAACAGAAAACGAGAATATTTTATGCAGAACCCACCTGAAGGCATACGCATGGAGACCAACTTCCGATGATTTAATAGCGAGAGAAAGAATTTCAGCAGCCGTTCCAGGAACACCAACTTTGGCCGCTGCTGCTGGAGCAGGGGCGCTTATGCTTGGTGGCCCAGCTTTCTTTTTGTTGCGAAACAAGGGATTCGTCAAGTTTGTTTTCTCGGTACCAATGGGCTGGATTGGCGGATCTATGACTGCTTTATTAGTTAGGATCAACATAAACGTCTTTCCCAAGCATTTATGTCGAAATTTTGATTCCATTTAAGCTGCACAAAAAGCTCAAATCGATGCATACAAAAAGGGAATGTTCGACACGTTACCTGCATGCTATACAACTGACTTCATGAAACTTACTATTGAAGGATCCATTTCGCCCATGGAAAATATCGAGCTTTTGAAAAAATATGGATATCCAGATGATTCGAGCCCAATTGATGCACCTTATGGGGCTCCGTCAAATCAAATAACAGAAGCTGTTGCTACTGAATTACAAAAGCAAATTGACATTCCAGCGAGTGCCTCAGGCAAGTTATAGATTTTTAAAGTGCTAACGCAAACGGAGATATCTATCATACTTTTAGACCAACTTTCTTCAATGAGCAAGCCCAAGAAATATAATAAATATGGAGACGAGATCGTGGAAGAATGATATAAATCGGTTCTTGCTTGACAAATATATTTATTTCATGATAAGCTTTCAGCTTTCATGATATTCAAGATACAATTGAACTGTGAAAACTACATGTAAAACAAATAATCTTATTTTCCACCCCTAATTGTGTTCTTTGTTAAGAAAAATATGTTGTCGGTTGATCAGCAGGCGATTAAGAACAGCTGCAGCCTGATTATCTTCTTAAAAACGATAACACACACGTAAGTAGCTTTTGCCAACTGTTAACCAATATCTACAGTATAAGTCAAATATTTGTACTTTGTGGAAAGGGCGCGGTATTTTATCAGACATTTTGTAGTCGCGAATAGTCAAATAGTTTTCAAGAGAGATTTTGTGATTATTGCTTCCCTGTATCCCTAGAGAGTCTTTTGATGAATGTGATGAATCGATTCTGAGAATGTTTGTATAAAGCGCGGAAGCTTCAGACAAACGCTCAGACATTACTTCCTTGTGAACCTTTTATTTTATCGATATTCCCACTTGCTTCTAGACAAGGATTGTCGTACATTTGAGAATAAAACAAAGTTATTCAGTTTTATTAGTTATGTCTTGGGGATACGAAAGGAGCAAGTGTCCTCCATCAGACTGGGAAAAGCAGTTCCCAGTTGCAAATGGAAAGAGACAGTCCCCAATAGATATACTAACTGGTACAGTTTGATATTTTCGTAAGATTCTCTTGCAATTCTATATTAACTATACCTGGAATCCAGGTCCTTGATATTTTATATTCAAAACATCCGAGAGAACTCATTTTCGCATTCAGGCGACGTTAGAGTCGATAAAAAGCTGATGCCTATCAATCTCGCGTGGAAGAATGAATCAGCGTCAGAAATTTTCTGCAACGGTCACTCTGTCCAAGTTACTTTCAAGCCTGGATCAACTCTGACTGGAGCGCACTTGTCTTCGGAATACGAGCTGCTCCAGTTCCATATTCACTGGGTGAGTTAACTAAAATATTGGGTTTCTTACTTTGCCCTTAGGGATCTGACATCGGACAAGGGGCCGAGCACTTCATCAACGGAGAATCTGGAGATGCTGAGATTCATTTTGTTCACTGGAATAAAGGAAAGTATGCTTCGCCCGAAGAAGCTATGAAACACGGTGACGGGCTGGCAGTCGTCGGAGCGGTTATCCATGAACGCGATGATGTTGAAGACTCACAATGCCCTGGAAAGTACCTGACCAGTTTCTTTCCAAAAGTTTTTGAAATGGGGAAGAAGTACCCGATTTCTAAAGACATGGAACTCCAACAGCTTCTTCCTCAGGATAAGAACTTCTTTTGCTACGAAGGGAGTCTAACAACACCACCACTTCTCGAATGCGTCATGTGGATTCTTCTAAAGCAGCCTCTTTATCTTTCGCCCTCAACAATGACTACTCTTCGTTCTCTTCCATGTCTTCATGGCGGTAATTTGTCGAACAATTACAGACCACCTCAGGAATGGTTATCTTTTATTAGATTTTTATGACTGATTTGAGTTGTTTAACCCTGAAAAGCCAACGAAAAATAGAATGGTTCGATCGAATAATTCTAATTAATAAGCCATACTGTCAAAAAGTTCAACATCTCCAAAGTTCCTATCGATTCAATAAAGCGAATGTTTTCTATAATTATGTCTGTCTTCTAATGTTTTCTAAGTTTAGTATGCAAGAATAAATTAGCTACAAATAAAAGTAAATGGACATCGGCTGTAAGAGGAAATCGCCCCGAGCGCTCACTCAGATTTCGGGTGCGATTTCTGATGCAAAAGCGGAGTACAAATGCAAGCGCAAGGATCTTGCCGCAGCTTTGAAGGCCGAAATAAAGAGCGATCAACAAGGTTTGACTCAAGATATCTCATGATTTTTTACATTTTGGTAGAACAATTGATCTCGGAAAATCCTCGGCTCTCAAAAACATTGAGAAGACAATGGGCAACACAGAAAAACAACCAGTCAAGACTTGCAGAAATGTACGACTCTGCGGAAGAACTGGCTCCCAAAGTTGCAAAGCTCATTGAAATGATTCGCGAAGCGCAGCATCCGATCGTTTATACTGGCGCTGGGATTTCAACCTCGGCGAATATCCCAGACTACCGCGGAACTGGTGGCGTTTACGTATGAGATATAAATTATACCAGATCTTAACCGAACTAATTTATGACAGCATCACACTTTGCTTTTAAGTCTGCAATGGCAGCTGGACAAGACATCAAGCAGTGTAATCTTGTTACAGCGACGCCAACTCTTGGTCATATGGGCAGGGTTTAGCAATTGCTAAACAGCTTCAGTCGAGACTGTAAACTTTTCAGTGTAAAGCGAACCTTTTTGAAAGCGCTATCCGGTTTGATAAAGAATAAAATATTCAAATTTCTGCTTTCTCAAAACTGCGATGGCCTTCATCTAAGAAGTGGTATTCCTCCAGAGCAATTATCCGAAATTCATGGAAATATGTTTATGGAAAATTGCGACGAGGGACACTTTTTTTACCGGTAATTTTTCTATCGATGCAAACCAGTCAAACTTACCTAGAGCTTTCGATGTAACAGAGAAGACGAATGTAAAGCGCCATAAAACAGGGCGAGCGTGTTCAATTGAGGACTGCGAGGAAGATCTTTACGACGCGATTGTTCATTTTGGAGAAATGAACAGATTTGACATTCCCTATCGGTGGGAAACAGCTGAAACGCACTCATGTAAATATATATTTTTTTACAACTTTTCTCTAATATTTCATAGCCAAAACAGATTTGATCATTTGCATCGGCACGAGTCTCAAAGTGCTGAAGGCTTACAAAGTTCTTTGGCCCAAGAAGTGCAAGCTAGTCATTATCAACCTACAGTGGACTCCAAAAGACAAACACGCCGACTTACTGATTCGCGGTCAGAGCGATCAAATCCTCTGCGAAGTCGCGAAAGCGTTCGATGTTGCGATTCCTTCGTATTCCGAGAGTGAGGACCCGCTGATTGCGCTAGCCACTGCCCTTAACGAAAGCGATCCAAAACCTTCGACTCCTTTTCTTAATATGGTTGAAAATAATCCCAAGTTCACAGGTATCTTCTACGCCACCAGCGAAATAAAGCTAGAAGCTCAAAGCTTTGCGTCAAAAAGCAAAAATTGAGATATTTTGACACGGAATTTCACTTTTTACTCTTAGAGAAGCACAAGACAACGCCTTTTACTGTTATTTTCCCTGCAAGGATTAAAAAACAATTTTAGTCGAAAACAGCAACTTCAAAACCAATTTCAAAGAGCATTACACGCCCGGCTGGTACGGCAAAGGCATGAAGAAAAACTAGCTCTGAATACTGTAATTCAGCCGTCTTCTACCTTAGTACTAACGTAGATCCAGAAACTCGCCTGTTCCCTCGTTGTTCTTAAAAAAATTTTCATTCAATGTCTGTAGCTCATATTTTCATAATCCCATTTTCGTTCAAGTTTTTCAAACTTCTTTTCAACTTCTTCGTCTTGATGTTTTGTTTCCCAGTTCCTGAAACCAACTTTATTCATAAAAAAATGTTCGATTTTCTGACAGTACCGAGCTTTCAAGCTCAAAAGAAAAAAATAAACCTTTAGTTCGAAAATTAAAAGCTCAAGAATTTCGAAGACGCCGAGAATGACTAATTTCAACGCTCTAAAACGATGAGTCATCGTCGCTGAAATCACTCGTATATGAAAAAATTGCAAGTTGCTTTTGCCCACGTAAAATTTTCATCATATGTCGCCTACATGTTTTTAAACTAACATTATTGGCTAATTTTTTGACCGATATCACTTCCGTGTAATTCCCGGAAAAATCCTAAATTAATATAAATAGATGTCGGAAAAGGTTTTTTTTAATTTCTCTAGAGCCGTTTTGCAAATTCTGCATTCTTGACTTATTTCTTCATTTCGAGAAACTAATCTCGCTAGTTTTAGGCTTGTCGATGTCGGAAGAGAACTCGCCTTTCAGAGAAAACGGGGATGAGCCCCTTGGCCGTTCGTCAACAATACACTTGCCGATGGCGGATTCTCCTGACGCTAGCAAATATCGCCAATCTGAGATCTTGCCCGAATGCATACCTGTAGACGACCTGGTTAGCGGCGATGCATCGGCAGAAATTTACTCGAACACAATTTCACCCGATGATAAGGAATCGAATAAATTATTGGAGGAATCAAAGGTAAGCAAGTCCTGATTAAAAAAATTAACGTATTTTCTTAAAAATCTTAATTAATTTATTTTACATTAACCCTTGCGGGGAAAGTTATCAATAAGTTGCTCACTTTAATTTCGAAAAAAGTTTTATTTTAATCGAATTCAAGGGATTAGCCAATTGGTCACCTCCGCAAGCGTTAACTTATTAAAACTTTTTAATATTTACGATTTTTACATTTTTTAAGGTTGCTCAGCAGTGGACACCGCCAAAAATGATCGAGTGGTTTGAAAATCACGAGAAGTACACATTCTCGGAGGATTTTCCCTACTTATTCACGCCTGAGTCCGTCGAATACGAAAAATTTCGACAGAAATTCATCGTCTCAACCGGCGCAATGAACGGAACCGAAAAATGGCTAGTAGATCCAGAGATGCGGTACATGCTACATGTTGAGCTCAGTACGTATAACAAAATATTAATTATTTCTCTAAAAGTTCTCTTTCAGAATTACTAGCCAAACAAAAAAAGAAAGCTTATGTTTTTGATGTGAATGCTTGGCAATCGCTTCGCAACGACAACATTCCAGAAAATCACATGACGCGTCCATTTTCCAGATACGGCGAAAACTCAAAAAAGCTGATCTGGCTTGCGAATCGTGGAAAGAAAGCACATGCGACGCGTAGAAAGGTTTATTTTCATCAAAAATCTCTAAATAACCTCATTTCTTTATTTACAGAAGCAACAAGAGATACTTGATCTCTTCAAATATGACGTTCTCTTCATGCCCGTAAATCAAGACCAGCACTGGAGTCTTATTGTGGTCAACAAGCCACGAAAAATATTCGAAAAACTTCTGGCCGGCGATTTTGAGGAAGAAGAAGAACAAAGAAACGGCGAAGAGGAGGATACTGTAAGTCAATTTAGAGGATTTCTTATCAGTTACAATATTTTCAGCGAGAGCAGGATTCTATCTCTGAACTTGTTCTTCCTGAAATGGCGGATAATACGGAGGAAGGCCAGCTTGCATCCAGCGAGGACGAGAGTGAGAAAGAGCATCAAGAACAAGAGATGTCAGTCAGCGATAGCAAGGAAGGACAGTTAGATTCTAGCAGCGACGAAGAGATGAACGTCGAAGAGACACGAGGAGAGCGCGATGATCCTGCAGATTCTGAAGCAGCAGAAAAGAAAGACAAACCAGACGTTCTTGAGGATAGCAACTTAGCGGAACCAGCTCAAGACTCGAGCATGATGAGTAGATCTGAAATTGAGTTTTCTGAGCTCTCTTTGGCAGAACAAGAAAGAGAGGAAGATAATGAAACGACGGATGCGCCCGAGTCAGAAGAGGAAGCTGATCGAGCGCTGCCGTACGACAGATCTGACGGAGAAGATGAGAGCGAGGAGGATTCCTCTGAGGATGCAGAACCGACTCTTCGGGAGCTCGCAGATGAACGAGAAAAGATCTTCCAGTGTCCATCGGAAGAGGAACCTGGTATATATCTTCTGTGCTCTGCGTATACACTCGACTGGCACGAAAAATGCGAAGTGATGAACGAGTTCCTCACTTCTGCTTTTCTCGGTAACTATAAAATTGCCTCATATTAAATCTTAATCACTTTGTAAGATCGAACTAATGAGTCGCTGCGCGATCTTCACGAAAAACTGGTCGAGCAAGGAATTTTGTCAGAGAAGAGCGACAATTATTACCAAATCGAAGCTGGTGGTCGAGTGCCTGCAGATTACTTCTGTACAAGAATGCATCTTCAACGTCAATTGCAACATCTTCCAGCTTTTCAACTTCCTTGGCCTTGCAATAAATGCGATAAAATGGGTCCTTGCTTTCATAAACAGCTTCTTCCATTTAAATACGGAATGCCACTTGGCCCTCACCAGTGCAACGACTTTGACTGTGGAAATTTTGCGGTTTATTTTATCCGTAGATGGTTCGACTCCGACAGGTAAATGCTATTCATATAAAAAATGATGCTGACTCAGTTTTTAGACCAGATATGAGCGCTGATTCTGCGACTTTGAAGAAATGGTTCACTTTGCGAGACATTTTCGAGTACAAGTATGACTGTCGTCGATACTTGGACTCGCTTGTCGGCTGGCCAGATCGCGAACCACAGAACGAGCAAGGAAAAGCAGATAAGTACGGCTATGTGGATGACTACGACAAAGCTCTGAATAAATGGACTAATGAAAAAAACAAACGGGTCGAAACTTCTCAAGCTCCAGAATCTGAAGAAAAGCTTGAAAACAAGGAGGAAAATGAAGTTGCGAAAGATGCCTCGGCTGAAGAAGCTGATCCTCAGTCTGATGTTCCTCTAGAGCAAGTGAAAAAATCTGGCGAGACGACGGACGCATCAGAGGTGCAAGCGCTCGAGAATAATGTGAACGATGCCCAAGACACTCCTCCTGAAGTTTCTCCACAGTAAGTGATAATTTAGTTTAATATCGAAACTTTCACTCATTTAAAAGTATTAACTTTTCTGATTAATATTTTAGTCATCCTCAAGGCTTGAGTCAAGCTGAAATTCCAGCCGTCGAAACTCCCGCAGAAGAGCCGCTGGATGAAGCGAATGATATTCTCGACACTGATTCAAGTACAGTCTCAACTCGTAACTTGCGTCGACGATCCTCAACGGCACAATATACCTTCACCAGGACGCGCAAGACTTCCAAGACACCGAACAGCACTGGGTCACCACGTAGTGGTTCGTTCGATGTCGATAAAGGACTTGTAAGTCCACTTGCCTGCGAGAAAATTCAATCACCTGTTCGTCGAAAAGCTCAACCAGAGCCTAATACCGAGAACGATAAAATGGTGGCTCTGAACATCTACCACACCATTTTGAACCCTCGACCTAAGCGTGAGGCAAAAACGAAAGCTGGCAGTTTTCTTTCTCCTGCTCGACCAACTTCAGCTCGTCGATCCATTCCAGCAAAAGCTCCCAAAGCTTTGCCAATGAAGAGGAAAAACGATAAAGATGAGGGAGCGTCGGCGAAAAAACGTCGCAAGACAACTAGCAGCATCCCGGTCACTCCGAAGCCGAAACAGTCGCCGAAAACGAAAGTCGTTCGACGGAGGAAAACGGTCAGCTCGCAACCGGAGGAGCCTGTTCTCAAACCGATAGATTCTGTTAAATTTTTCGATAAAATTGCTCGTTTTGGTTTTTCTTCGACGTTGTTCAAGGATACTGATTGTCCAAGAACACTACGCCTTGCTCCTCCTAACGAAACTGTCATGCTTACTAGGCCTGATAAGGTGAAAGTCAGAAAGAATTCTAGGTAAGATAACATCGACATTAAAAAATAACATTGTTTCAAAGAAGGAGCGGCCGAATCGGCCCACGATAGACTCACGATTTTCGCCATGAAAATCAATACACATTCACTGCCGGTCGAGTTCACATTTTCAAACTGCCCGCTAGACTGTCGAGTCTAACTTCTTCCAGACACTTCACTTTTACTGTATATAATATAATATATGGAAATCGGTTCCTTCAAAGGAAATATCATTGACTAATTAATGCAGGGACTATACAGGGAAATTTTGTCTAGCATTGTGTGATCAACCCAGAATCCTAGAGTCTCATGTAAGGAGAGCTTGTTTGTTTGCTATCTGCAATAAATTACAGCGTAAAGGTCATCTGAATCCTGCTGATGTTTATGGCAATGAAGCCAAAGCAAAGAAAACGGTGCCTAACACAAATTGTGTTACACAATTGAGTGGCTTAGTTCGCTACTTTGGTCACCATTTACGCCCTGCTTGTGTTTATTTGGAGATTAATTATGACAGTTTATCAGTATTTACAACTCCGCCATGCGGAAGATAAAAAGCTCGAGTTCTGCTTTCTGATTATTGTTCTGGAAAGAGCGGTAATCCTCCCCATTGACGGTAAAAGCCGGACGTGACTGAACACTTCAACTCTGAGTTTGGAAAGTTTTGAGTCTGACGAAATCTCTTCAAGAGGTCATTCAAGCAATAGGTCTCAGATACAAAACTTTGTTAATAGCATTTTCGCGGGTTTAACTGCTTTTGGGAAATCCTATATAATATAAATAAAAGTTTTCTAAATCTTATTCAATTTTGTTTATTGTTAGAAATGAATGTCATTGACCCTGAGAAAATGAGGATCATGCTTTAGCCCTTTCCTAAACATCACTCCTTGACCTTGATCTCTACGCAAATTTGTAAATCTTAGTTGTGCTTCAATTCGCCGCGATAAAACAAAGACACGGGCTACAGTGATGACAGTCATTCAATTTTACTCCATCAAATCACGTGTTTCTTCAACGACAATATTTTCATGGCAGCTTCAAACACTCGGATATGGCACTACAGTAGCATTAATAAACTAGTGGATTATATTTGCATTTCTCAAGAAGATCTTGTCTTTATTCTCACTCGTGAATAAACAAGCATTATGCAGACATGACCTCAATCATCTAATCCGCACCTTCTTCATATAAACTTTTATGTGTTTGCATTCAACTTAACGGGCTAGTTGAAAAGAAATGAGAATATATTTGACTGCTTCCGGCCTTTGAAAATCTCAAGCGGTGGCTCAGAAGTGATCTACAGGGGGTTAAATTCATATTACAGTCTCGCTAACTTCGACAGCGCCGCGGGGAGCCAGACGGTAGATCACTCGAGGAATGTTTAGAGAGACCTTTTTACTCGGCTTACTGTTAATTTCCACTTACCTGGACATACATCCTTTTCCCAAGACTTTCTCGCTTGTCAACTGCTACTTGTGGTCATATTTACAATTTCATAACGTGTGCTAATGCTCGATACACAGGAACTGAAAGTTCGAATAAATAACCACTTCCGTTTTTTATCGAAAACGGCGGCTTCATACAGTTGAAAATCAGTTCAACAAATACAAATATAAAGGTCACAACACCTCCGTTATCATCACCAGTTTTCCAAGAGGACAGTTTCAAGGACGATCTGATGCAAGAATAATGAAAGCGCAAATCTTAGCTTGAGTGATTGATGACGCCAGTCGGAAATGGCTTTCAAGACTTTTCAAGGTGGCACAAGTTGATCTTCAATTGCAAACTGTTCTGGTAGAACTGCTATTTGCAGGGTTGTCAATCAATCGGAGGAAAGCTTTATGGTTCATGAAATTGCTGACATGATGAACCACGTAGTTCGGAAGTGCTCAGGCACCTATTCGACCGCTAAATTACTTTCCTCCTAATTCAATCTCCTACTATTTTTAGCTTCTCAGATCGAAAAATTGCCTGATAAGGCGACTTTTAATTGCAGGTGGAAGCAAGAAAGATAGATTTATCGGTTATCTGCAAACTTGGCTGTGAAATTCCCAGATTATCCGAATTTATAGCAGTTTTCACATTCTCTTATTTTAACTCATCTCGGCGCTGAAGGATGGCGCCCGCGCGCTATCCGCGCACGCTCTGCAAGCCCCTCACAGTTTTTCGAAAAAATCAAGAGCGTCGCCCTTTCCCGTTCAATAACTTATAAAAATCAAATCCTTTAATCTGAAACACCTGAATCTTTTCTTCCTTTATCAATTTTTTTGATTATCTGAATTGGCAGCCAAACAACCAGACGGAAACGAAGACCGTAAAGAACACAGAGAGCATCATCAAAAAAGAGAGAAATGAAAAAAATAGAGCTTCCACACCTTCCGGGAACGGTTGTGCCTGAATACGTGAAGATGATTGCCGGTGGTGACCTCCCTAAACACCGGGCGGTGACGGCGGAGCAGCCGAAACTCCGCAGTGTCCAAGAAGAACTGGTATGTACCCATAAATCAGCAATAGGACATATGCAAATCTGTAAAAGCGTGAAATTGATTTTCCAATTTTCATTTCTGATTGAACAATTATCGGTGTCATCTAATTATCGGTGTGAATTAAATTTTGCCACGCAAATGCTTATACGCGTCTTTTGTAAATGCAAATATCATCTTTTGGCATAAAGGATATTTGCCTGGATAAACAAGCTGTCAAAAAGCGATCGAACTTTTTGCAGATAGCTACGGTCTTTCCGCTGAGATCGTTATTTTCGTCTTCTATCATTCAAATGCAACCAAGTGGGCTCAATCTTAGTGGTCTGATCTTAGTACATTGCCACTCATGAAGGGCATTCAAGGTCGACCGCAGGAACTTTTGTTAGACACCTCGCAGTATTACTAATACTGTATTAGTCAATAAATTTGGTAACTTATATTCTTTTGGGCAGTCTTTTTCTTTGTTTTACAGAAGGAAGACAACAATACAAGGGAATGAAGGTCAACCTTGTGTGTAAATCAAGCCGGGTTATTGCTTTCCAGATCTGAGTTACAATGCGCAATTTGAATAATCTGCATAAAATATTGATCTTGGCTAGTCGCAAGATAAACGTCCAGCTGATTTTGCATACAATTATCACCGTCTTTTCCCTGGATGAGCTTTAATTCTCGCCCGCCACTCAAACCAACCCTTCTTTTTATCTTCTCAAATCGAATTTCCAGAAAATAATTAAATTTCCACCCTCGCTCTAAAAAAGAACTTGAAATAAACACGAGCTGCAAAATATCCACGAAGATAACGCTTCCCAAAAATGAGGATAAGAATATCAGGGTTCCTAAGTGTTTGGCGGTGCTTTCTTTCAAAGTCGCGTGTGTTTCCGATAAACAAATCTGGATTCGCTGGCTGCAACCGGCACCAAAATAGCATCACGCGAGAAGCGATCAAAGGCGGACGCCCGCCGATTTGGGAACGCGCTCGATTGATCTTTGTCTTGGGTGGTCTCCAGATGAGTATGCATCGGATTCCACTGCAATGAGCTTCCTGCAAGTTATTGCTGAGCATAACATATGAATTAA
>Ga0115008_10003187_pt1 | contig 13575 bp, 9 predicted proteins | sample FraStrMetagenome_FD_87164 | JGI IMG/M metagenome (GOLD analysis project Ga0115008, IMG submission 87164) | Marine eukaryotic phytoplankton communities from Arctic Ocean - Fram Strait ARC3M Metagenome | ecosystem: Environmental > Aquatic > Marine > Oceanic | place: Fram Strait | collected 2012-06-18
GCAAATATAATCAAAATTAAAAGGTGTTATAAAATTAATAAGCTGCATTAAAGTCAGAAAATTAAATGTAACTTTGCACGCTTAAAACAAGGCACTTATGGCTAATGTAAAAAACATCGCAATTATTGCACACGTCGATCACGGAAAAACAACGTTGGTTGATAAAATCATGTATCACTGTCAACTTTTTCGTGAAAACCAAAATACAGGTGATTTAATTTTAGATAATAATGATCTAGAACGTGAAAGAGGAATTACGATCACAGCTAAAAATGTATCTGTAATTTATAAGGACACTAAGATCAATATCATTGATACACCTGGTCACGCCGATTTTGGTGGTGAAGTAGAGCGTGTATTAAACATGGCAGATGGTGTGTTGTTGTTAGTAGATGCTTTTGAAGGCCCAATGCCTCAAACGCGTTTTGTACTCCAAAAAGCGATTGACTTAGGATTGAAGCCTTGTGTAGTAATCAACAAAGTTGATAAAGAGAATTGCACACCAGACGAAGTTCACGAAAAAGTATTTGATTTGATGTTTGAATTAGGTGCTGAAGAGTGGCAATTAGATTTTCCAACCGTATACGGATCGGCCAAAAACAATTGGATGAATCACGACTGGAAAGATGAAATAGATAATATTGAGCCATTGTTAGATATGGTGATTGAGCATATTCCTTCTCCAAAAATTTCAGAAGGAAATACACAAATGTTAATTACATCCTTAGATTTCTCCTCTTTTACAGGACGAATTGCTATTGGGAGATTGACACGTGGGAGTTTAAAAACAGGACAGCAAATTTCGCTTGTTAAACGTGATGGAAGCATCATGAAATCAAAAATAAAAGAGCTTCATGTATTTGAAGGCTTAGGAAGAAAAAAGATAGAAGAAGTACAAACGGGTGATATCTGTGCCATAGTAGGCTTGGAAGGCTTTGAAATTGGGGATACGGTAGCAGATCTTGAAAATCCAGAAGGACTCAAAACGATTGCTATTGATGAGCCAACAATGAGTATGTTGTTTACAATTAATGATTCGCCTTTCTTTGGAAAGGATGGTAAGTTTGTAACTTCAAGACATATTAAGGAGCGCCTGGATAAAGAATTAGAAAAGAATTTAGCATTACGCGTTAATGCGACTGATAGTGCTGATAAATTTATGGTATTTGGTAGAGGCGTTTTGCACCTGTCTGTTTTAATTGAAACCATGCGTCGTGAGGGGTATGAAATGCAGATTGGCCAGCCCCAAGTAATCATAAAAGTTATTGACGGCGTTAAATGTGAGCCGGTAGAAGAAATGACGATTGATTTACCTGAATCTGTTTCGGGTAAAGCCATTGAAATGGTAACCATGCGGAAAGGCGAAATGCTAAGCATGGAAGCTAAAGGGGAGCGAATGGTTTGTGAGTTTATGATTCCTTCAAGAGGAATTATAGGGATGCGTAATCAATTACTAACAGCGACTGCTGGTGAGGCTATTATGGCACACCGGTTTAAAGAATATCAGCCTCTAAAAGGCGGAATTCCAGAACGTCAAAATGGATCTTTAGTTTCTATGGAATTAGGCCAAGCGATTCCTTATTCAATTGATAAGTTACAGGACCGAGGTAAGTTTTTTGTCGATCCAGGTGAAAGTATTTATGAAGGTCAGGTGATCGGCGAAAATTCTCGTGGCGATGACATGGCGATTAATATTACTAAAACTAAAAAGTTAAGTAACGTTCGTAGTTCTGGTGCCGATGATAAAGCAAAAATTGTTCCTGCAATTAAATTTTCTTTAGAAGAAGCCTTAGAATATATCCAAAAGGATGAGTATGTTGAAGTAACGCCTAAGTCATTAAGGTTACGTAAAATATACCTTACTGAAGTAGACCGTAAACGTAACAAAATCATATAATGAGTTTCTTAGAGACTCATGCGACTGAAATCGTAGGGTATTTAGCAATGCTTTTGTTGTTGATTTCTTTTTTGATGAAAGATATTAGTCGCTTACGGAAGCTAAACACTGTAGCCTGCGGGTTGTTTGTCGCCTATGGTTTTATGTTAGCAACCTCTTGGCCGATTATTATTTCCAATGCATCTATTATGGGAATCAACATATATTATCTGTTTTTAAAGAAAAATTAGTATTTTCACGCTATAAACTAACTAGATATTAATTTTCAGCAATTCATCATTGCATTACTGTTCATTTCGTTGGTTTTAGAGTGTTGTTAATGGTTCTAAAAAATTGAAGTGAAGCTACCTAAATTCATAAGTAATAATTTAATTCTTAAGATTACCTCGCTCAACTCCTTGGTGGTTGGCGCACGTCTTTTGATGTCGCTAGTCGTTCAGAAATTATTGGCAGAGTATACGGGGCAGGCTGGTATTGCCAAAGTAGGTCAGTTGCGAAACATCTCCTCCATGCTAATGAGTCTTACTTCTCTTGGGACTTTTAACGGGGTAGTAAAGTATGTTTCAGAGTATAAGTCCGATCAAAAAAACTTACTAAAATTATTTTCAACCTTATATGTATTTAGCTTTACAGCTAGTATTGTATCGTTTTGTGTGTTGTTCTTCGGGGCCTCATATTTATCAAATAAATTATTTTTTACAGATGCTTATGATATTGTCTTTAAAGTGATTGCTGTTGCGGTTCCTTTTATATCGATGAATCGAATTTTTAGTGGGGTTATAAATGGAATTTCGGACTATAAAAAACATACCAAAATTGAGTTTATTTCTCATTTTCTAGCAGCAGCTTTATTGCTCGTTAGTCTTTATTTTTATTCCTTAAAAGGGGTATTAGTTGCCATTGCACTGACTCCAATTATTCAGTTCACAGTATTACTATTAATTTTTTGGAAACTTTTAAAAGGCTATATAGATTTTAAATCAATCTCTTTTAAAGTTCCTTTTCTAAAACATCTTTTAGGTTTTACATTGATGTCATTTGTGGCGACTGTTTTATCCAACTATATAGAAATTGATTTAAGAACACTTATTTTTGATAAGATTAGTGAAGCCGAAGCAGGGTCCTGGACGGCTATGAGTTCGATTTCAAAAATTTATATGCAATTTTTAATTGCAATTTTCTCTCTCTATATTTTGCCTAAGTACGCAACTATTAATACTTCATTTGAGTTTAGAACAGAGATAAAGAAAATCTATAAATCGTTGGTTCCATTAGTGTTTATCGGAATGGTATTAGTCTTTGTCTTTAGAAATATATTAATTGAATTTATTTTCACAGAGGCCTTTCTTGGGATGGCTATTTTGTTTAAGTGGCAATTGGCTGGTGACTTTGTTCGGTTTATAGCGAATGTATTGTCCTATTATTTTTTAGCAAAAAAACAAATCAATTATTTTGTATCTACCCAATTAATAGGCTTGGTTATGTATTATGTTTTTAGCAGATGCTTCTTATCTTCTTTTGGCACTGAAGGGGTGGTAATGGCGCTATTTGTTAGTAATCTAATATATTTAGGGAGTGTGCTTTTTGTGTTAAGAAAAACTATTGTTGGACAAAACAGACCCATTTAGAAGTTAAAGTTTAAATAACTAGAAATGACTAATTTTAAAATTATAAAACAAATTTTCTATCAGTTTTTGATTGCCATCTGTGCTGCTTTTGTTTTTGAGCTTATCTTTAAAGGATTAACTATTTCAACTTTTTATAATACGTTAGAAAATATTTTATTTTCGGTTTTATTAGTAAGTCCTCTTTTTCTTATTCCGTATCGTGTAATTCAAACGGGTTATATTACAGTTGCATACATCCTATTTTGTTTATCCATATATTTTGAGGCTGTTTATTACTACTTTTTTGAAGCTTTTTTAAGTGCTTCTTCACTATTTGTATCCTTAGACTCAAATAGATCTGAGGCTACAGAATTCTTGAATTTTTATTTAGATACTAAGGTCATTGTTTTTTCTATTGTTATGATCTTACTTCTAACCATTTCGGTTTATAAATTTTCAACGAAACTGAGCTATTTTAAAAAACAACCAAAACTTCCTGTGGTAAAAGTTTCTGTGTATGTGTTAGTCATTTTAGCATTTCTCAAGTTTTCTTCACTCATCGTTTATAACCTGCCTTATTTAATACTAAAGTCAACTATAGAGTATTCTGTAGAATCAGTTAAGCTTGGAGATTATAAAACGAATAAAACCGGAAATTTCTCCGACGTTTCTCGGCCTGAAAGCAACGAAGATGAAGTCTATGTTGTTATTTTAGGAGAATCAACTTCGCGTGCTCATTTTGGGTTGTATAATTATCCTAGAGCGACTACGCCTAATCTAAATTCTCTTAAAGAAGAATTAAATATCTACACCGATGTAATTAGTGCACATCCCCATTCGATTACCTCAATTACTAAGTTACTTACACTTGGGAATTATGAACATCCAGATAAAATAGCTGCGGGTTCTATTATTCAACTTGCTAATAAAGCGGGCTTTGAAACAGTTTGGCTATCCAATCAAAGGCCTATTGGAGTCTATGAGAGCTTGGTTACTAAAATTGCTTTATCCTCTACAAAAAGTAAATTTCTAACCACAACATTTGGTGTTCACAATAAAGTTTTGGATGGTGCTCTTTTACTAGAATTAGAAACTATTCTTAAGGATGTTTCGGTTTCCAAAAAACTTATTATTATTCATTTAATGGGAACTCATCTTAGCTATGCAAATAGATACCCAGAAGCTTTCAATAAATTTAATGACGTTCCTTTTAGTAATTACAAATCTGAAGAAACAACTAAAATAATTAATGATTATGATAATGCTGTATTATATTCGGATTTTGTGATCTCTCAAATCATTCAAAAAACAAAAGCGCTAAATCAAAAGAGTTTCGTCTTATATTTTTCCGATCATGGGGAAGAATTATTTAAAGACTATAATATGGCGGGTCACAATGAGGACATTTCAACTAAGGATATGTATGACGTTCCATTCTTTTTGTGGCAGTCAGATTTATTTAAGCAAGATAAGCAGCTTACAAATGCTGTAGATCGGCCCTATATGCTTGATGACTTATTTCATAGCTTAGCTGATTTGCTAGAAATCTCAGCTCAAGAAGTTGACTTTGAAAGAAGTGTTTTTAGCTCGAAATTCAAAAATCGAAAGCGAATTATTTTAGAGGATTTAGAGTATGACACATATTTTAATTTAGATTAAATTTGAACTAACTATTAATTTTAATAAAATTTTATTTATAATTTGAGTAATTCAAAAAAGGCTAAAGTAAAGATATGTATTGTCACCTCTTCTTTGGGGAAGGGAGGGGCTGAAAAATCATCTGCGGTACTCTCAGTTTTATTAAACAGCTTAGGGTATGAAGTTCATATAGTCAGTGTTCTTGACGTCATAGATTATGCATACAAAGGAACTTTACTAAATTTAGGCGCTTTAAAAAAAGAAGACGATTCTATTTTTGGAAAAGTAAAAAGGTTCTATGTTTTTTTTAATTACCTAAAAACACAAAAATTTAACTTTATAATTGACAGTCGTTCTAGACCAACGGTCTTCAAGCAATTCTTAATTAATAAACTTCTCTATGTCAATCAAAAAGTGATTTTTATAGTTCATAGTTTTTTTCTCAATAATTACATTCCTGAAAACAAGTTTATAGCTCACTATTTATACAAAAAGTCTTTTAAATTTGTGACAGTATCTAAGGCTATAAAGTCAAAATTAGTTTCTAAGTATCACTTAAATAATGTGCATGTTATTCATAATGCTGTAAACAAACCCGAAGTGAGTTCAATTGCAGATTTGTCAGTACCGACAGACAACTATATTTTGTTTTTTGGGAGGATTGAAGATTCGGTAAAGAATTTAACGTTATTAATAGAAAGCTACAAGCGTTCAATACTAAAAGATAAAAACATTAAACTCGTCATCCTTGGGGAGGGAGGTGATAAGGTAAAATTAGAACAGAAAGTTCAAGTGATGGGCTTAACTGAGTATATATTATTTTTCCAGTATACCAAAAACCCATATCCAATAGTCAGTAAAGCGATGTTTACGGTACTCACTAGTAAATATGAGGGGTTTCCCACAATGTTAGTTGAAAGCTTATCTCAAGGAACTCCAGTGATTTCTGTAAACTGTCAATCGGGTCCTTCTGAAATTATAACAGAAGCACAAAACGGTTTATTAGTAGCAAACAATAACCCTGACTTAATGGCTGAGGCTATGAATCGTTTTGTGACCGATAATGAACTTTATGCGTTTTGTAAAAATAATGCTAAAATGAGTGTCGAAAAGTTTAATATTGAAAATATTTCAAACGATTGGAAACAACTCATTGAAAGTGTTTGACTTCAAAGAACCTCCCTTATTTGAAGGGAGATAGGTATATGTTAAAATGTAATAGTGTGGTTTGTAGTCGCTTTAATAGGTCGATTAGAACAGAAGGCAAATTAAGTATAATACGTTGCTTAAAATTAAGGTTCAAAGGGTCTATTCCTTTTCTGAGTCTCCTATAATTTCTAAAATCTTTAGCGACCTTTCTTTCGATCGCTACAGAAAACCGATTTAAATCCATATATTTTTTGAAAGAAGGAGTAGGTAGCTCTATAGCTTTAAACTTTTCAAACAGTTTTAGTCGATCAATTCTATTTGATGAATAGGACAAATGGTATTTAGGCGCTAAAATGATTTTATTTGAGCTTGCCAATGCAGTAAAGGCAATAGATTTTTTAAGCGCAATCCGAATCCATAAATCGGTATCCTGTCCAGAGCGCATTTCTTCGTCAAACAGTCCAATTCTATCGAACGTTTTCTTTGGCACTAAAACGGCTGAGGTCCAAGCGATACCGTCTTTAGTTGAAGCAGAAAAATAATCATCGATAATCCCAAAATGTTCTGTAGAGACGCCGTTGTAGGTTGCTTTTGTTTTTCGCCCGTTAAAATATTGTTTGTAATAGGCAGTAGCGTACAATCCACAATCTGGGAAGTTTGTACACAGTGAATAGAGGTTTTCTAAATGGTTTGGTTCCCATAAATCGTCGGCATCTAAAAGGGCGATTAAATCAGTATTTGCTTTTGTGAAGCCATAGTTTCTCGCATGAGAAACGCCATTATTTGAATTTGAGAAAAGAGTGATTCGTGGATCATTAATTTCACGGATTATGGATGCACTACTGTCATTTGAGCCATCATCGACAATAATAATTTCATAGTCAAAAAACGTTTGATTAAATACGCTGTTTAACGTTTCTTTTATGAAGCGTTCTTTGTTGTATAACGGAATGATTACAGATATAGATGCCATTATTCGTTTTTACTTATGTAACAAAGGTAGCTTAGTTTGTGTAAGTCAAAAATGAATAACGATGGTCTGCTAGATAAAAGATTAGCTATAAATATTTTTTTAGTAAACGGATAAGTCATCGAAAATAAACGGTCTAGTTTGATTTTCTTAAGTCTATAAATTGTTTTTGTAATTAAGGTATACTTAATATCAATTAAATCTTCCTCAAGAAATTGGTTCATTGCATCTTGGGATTCAATGGATTTTCTCAAAAAGGTATTACTATCCTCTAAACCTAAATGGTAAACGGGGTTTTCTATATGTTCAATAGCTATTTTTGCTTGTTTTAAATTGTAAGAAAACAAAGTGTCTTCATTTCTCAAATTAGGAATGTCTTCATTAAAAGAAACGGTATTGAATATTGTTTTTCGTATTATAAAATTTAAAGTTAAAAAACTTAAATAAACGTTTTCATTTCTTTTTGTTACCGGCAGTGCCTCTCTATTTTTGCCATAGACCCATCTTAGTAAATGAGTTTTTTTAGGGCATTCGGCTTGGTATCTAATGCCGCCATAAATTATTTTTGTAGAATCAGAAATTGAATTTAGATACTCCGAAATAAAATTATTTTTCACAGGAATAACATCAGCATCTAAAAACAATAGCAGTTCATGCTTAGTATCTTTTGCTAATAGGTTCCGAATCGAACTTCTTCCAATATTAGAATCTAAAACTTTATAGGTCGTGTTTTTTAATAAATTTATGGATTGATTAACGGAGATGATCTCTGGATTTTTAGAGCCATCGTCGTAACAAAGGATCTCAAATTCTATTTCACAACCAGTTGCCTGTGCATGTAGTTCACTGACTAATGCATTAACCTTATAATTATAAGTTGGAATAAGTATAGAAAGCATAATTAGTTTTTACGTTGAACAACCTCAAAAACTTTAGAGTCTTCGCATTTGAGTGTTTTACTTGGATATTTCAATATCAAAGCATAGTCATGGGTTGCCATTAAAATAGTGTGTCCTTTTTTATTCAGATCTAGAAGGACTTCCATCACCTCCATACTTGTTTGTGGATCCAGATTTCCTGTAGGTTCATCAGCTAAAATTAATTGAGGGTCATTTAATAGGGCTCTTGCGATAGCAACGCGTTGTTGCTCACCTCCAGAAAGCTCGTAAGGGAAATTAAAGCCTTTGGTATGCATGTTTACCTTTTTGAGAACCGCTTCTACTTTAGAGATTATGAGCTCCTTTTGTTTCCATCCGGTCGCTTTTAAAACAAACTCAAGATTTCCATTAATCGTGAGTTCATTCATTAATTTAAAATCTTGAAATACCACTCCTAGCTTACGTCTCAAAAAAGGGATATCCTTTTCTTTCATTGTTTTTAAATCCATGTCAACAATTGAGCCACTGCCATTTGTTAATTGCAGATCTCCGTAAAGCGTTTTTAATAAACTACTTTTTCCGGAGCCTGTTTTTCCAATAAGATACACGAACTCCCCTTCTTTAACGTCAATATTTACCTCGGTAAGGATCAAATTGTTGTTTTGAAAAATAGAAACTTCTTGTAATTTTAATACTGAATTTGACATTGTTTATCTCTAAAAATAATTTTCATAAAAGTATTACTATTTGATTCAATTATCAAATAACCCTTTACTTAAAACGCTTTGGTTTCATTTTAATTAAATAAAGGGTATAATTTACACCATTTTTTCTCGTTATCATATGTATATATTTTATATTTGAATGTATAAATTCTCTATCTATGAACACTATAAAATACCTGGTTCAACTTTCTTTTGTGTGTTTTGTGTGTTTTGGATTTGCTCAGAAGTCAGCTATTTATTCTCATGAAAAAGTTCGATATAATTCGGCACTTTCTCTTTACAATACTCAGCAGTTTCAATCGGCACAACTTATTTTTCAATCCGTTAAATCCAGTACATCAGATTCTTTTTTAAAATCAAACGCCACTTATTATATTGCCAATTGTGCGGTTCGGCTTAATCAACCAAACGCCGAATTTCTTGTAGAGTCTTTTGTGAGAGATTACCCTTCTAGTACCAAGCGAAATTCAGCTTATTTTGAAATAGCAAATTATTATTTTAAAACATCTAAATATGCCTATGCATGTAAGTGGTATGAAAAGGTAGAGGTTAACAGACTTTCCAGATTAAATAATGAGCCGTTTCATTTCAATTATGGCTACAGTCTTTATAAAATTAAAAAATATGAGAAGGCTAAATTGAATCTAATTCGACTTGAAACCTCTCAAGTCTACGGATCACAAGCTAAATATTATATGGGTTTTATGGCCTATGAAGCAAACGATTACAGTATGGCATCTGTATATTTTGATCAACTTGAAGGCGTTTCGGCTTACAATGAAAATTTAGCCTACTACCAAGCGGACTTGAATTTTAAATTAGGTAACTTTAAAAAAGCGACAGACTTAGCATTAGCACGCATCAAAGAGGGCTCGGCTAAGGAAGTTTCTGAGCTTTCTAAAATCATTGGAGAAAGCTATTTTAACCTTCAGGAGTATGCGAAAGCAATTCCATATTTAGAAGCTTATAAAGGCAAAAAAGGACGCTGGAGTCATTCAGATTTCTATCAATTAGGCTATGCTTTTTATAAACAAAATGATTATCAAAGATCAATTAATGAGTTTAATAAAATAATAGAAGGTTCAAATGACATTTCTCAAAATGCCTACTACATTTTAGCAGAATGTTATCTCAACTTAAATAAAAAGCAAGCCGCGTTAAATGCGTTTAAAAATGCTTCTGAATTGGATTTTGTTTCCGCGATTACAGAAGATGCTTGGCTCAATTATGCTAAATTGAGCTATGAAATTGGAAATCCATACCAGTCTACCACTGAAGTTTTAACCCGCTTTTTAATACTGTATCCTAAGTCAGCCTTTAAAATTGAGGTTGAGTCATTACTCATCGATTCATACATTAGTTCTAATAATTACAAAGAGGCCCTGGAGTTTTTGAAAAATAAATCCAAACCTATTCATAAAGAAGCCTACCAGAAAGTCACATTTCTAAGGGCACTAGAATTATATAACGCCGCCGACTACACCGCTTCTGATGCCCTATTAGATAATTCACTTTCGGTGTCTTTAGATCCAATTGTAAAGGCAAGAGCTACGTATTGGAGTGCAGAAGTAGCCTATCAATTAATGAGTTACAACAAGGCACTTGAAGGGTTTAAAGATTTCAAACAGCTTGTCCAGAGTGCGCAGCTTGAAGAGTATGAAAACTTAAACTATAATTTAGCTTACACGTACTTCAAGCTAAAGCAGTATGGAAATGCCATCAAGAATTACCAGTTATTTATAGAAAATACACCTTCCGATTTGGTGGTTCTAAACGATGCATATCTCAGAATGGCTGATTCCTATTTTGTGAGTACTCAATACAGTCTAGCAATTGATGCCTATCAAGCTGCGTTGGATTTAAATAAAATTGAAGCAGACTATGCAACGTTTCAAATAGCGGTTAGTAATGGGTATTTGGGTCAAATCGAAACCAAAATTAATGGTCTAAATAAAGTGATAGGTTATAAATCATCCTATTTGAAAGATCAAGCGCTTTTTGAATTAGCAAACACCTATGCGAATCAATCAAACTCCGCCAAAGCTATTGAAATCTATAGTGACTTAATAACAGCTTATTCAACAAGCTCCTTAGTGTCCAAAGCGTTATTGCGTAAGGGATTAATTGAGTATAATCAAAATGACATCCAATTAGCTCTCAAAAGTTTTAATTCCGTAGCGACTGGATATCCCTCTACGCCAGAAGCATATCAGGCTATTAGTTCCTCACGTTCTATTTATATTGATTTAGGTCAGGTAGACAGCTATGCACTTTGGGTAAAATCCTTAGATTATGCAAGCGTTACTGATAGTGAATTAGAAACGGCTACTTATGAAGCTGCAGAAAAACAGTATTTAGATAACAATACCAAAAAAGCTATTGAATTGTTTAATGGGTATATTGTTAGTTTTTCAAATGGCAAACAACTTATAAAAGCTCATTTTTATCTTGCGGAATTGTATAACATGAGTGCTCTAACAGCTAATGCATTACCACATTATCAATATGTTTGCGAGCAATCTGTAAGTGAGTTCACTGAAAAAGCGCTGTTCAAAAGGTCTGAAATCTTACTAGATTCAGAAGATTATAAAGCGGCCTTGAATGTATTGTTACGACTAGAATCCGAATCCAAAAACCCACAAAACAGGTTGTATGCACAGTCTAATTTAATGAAAGTGTATTTTCAATTCGAAGATTATGATGCTGCGATTCTTTATGCGGAGACGATCCTTCAAAACTCAAAAACAGATATTTATATAAAGAGTGACGCCTACATTATTACTGCAAGAGCTGCGATGCAAACAAATAATGAGATAAAAGCTCGAGCAGCCTACAGCCAAGTTCAGGCAATTGCTAACGGAGCGATGGGGGCTGAAGCACAGTATTATGAGGCCTATTTCCTCTATTCTGATGGAGATTTTGAAGCCTCTAATGAAAGTGTTCAAGTATTGATTAAAAACTTTTCTAGCTATAAGTATTATGCTTCTAAAGGACTTATTATTATGGCTAAGAACTTTTATGCTCTTAATGATGATTTTCAAGCGACTTATATTTTAGAAAATGTCACTCAAAATTTTACAGACTTCAAGGAAGTTGTAGACGAAGCACAATTAGAACTAGAACGGATTAAGTTAGAAGTTTCTAAGACCAACTCTTCTGTAGAAACGGAATTACAAAATGAAAATTAGAATGATGAATATTAAATTAAAATACTATTTAAGTCTGCTTTTTATCTTGGCTGTTGTGTTTTATGGTCCAGAAATGGAAGCACAAAATTCTCAAACACGTGTACAAGATTCTATCGACACGCAGGTAGTGACCATTGTAAAGCCATACACTCCCAAAATATCGGATGCCTTTAAGCTTAAGCAAGCGCCAAGCATAATGGTTTCTGAGGACTCTCAAAAAAGTATTAAGTATACTATTTTCTCTATTCCAGTCGCCTCTACATTTACGCCTGCAAAAGGGAATTCTATCGGGGTAAAAAAATTTAAAAAAGAAAAATTATTTCAAAACTATACTTCTATCGGTCTTGGAAATTATGGTACTGTGTTAGGTAATTTATACCTTAATCATAAAATTGGTAGAGGAGAGACTTTAGGAGGGTATGTGGAGCACCACTCGTCACAAGGTGGTATAGACGGCCTTCAGTTAGAGGATTCGTTTTCAAATAATACGGTTCAGGTCAATTATGCAAAAACATTAAAAACGTTTATTTGGACTACGGACCTTGCCTATGCCCGTCAAGCGATTAATTGGTATGGACTCCCTTACCCAGCAACCTTTTCGATAAACTCTAAGCAAGTTTATTCTGAACTGTCTTTGTCCAGTGATGTGCAGTTTACAAAAGGAGTCTTTCAAACAGGATCAATTGATTTTCAACGATTTTCAGATGCCTATGGTTCTCAAGAATATCGGCTTGAGGCAGACTCAAGCCTGCAACTAAATATATTTGATCAATCAATTAACACGAATTTAAGTATTGATTATTTAAATGGGGAATTTAATCAAAACTACCTAGATCCTGAACTGAATAGTTACGGAAACACTCTTTTTTCAGTAGCGCCATCCTATAAATATTCTCATGGAGATTTAGCGGTTTCAGTTGGAGTTAGAGCTGCTTTCTTAATCGATTCTAACAGAGATATAAATAAATTTTATATTTATCCGAATATAGAAGCTAGCTACTCAGTCGTTAATTCTATTGTTTTGGCTTATGCTCAGGTAAAAGGTGATTTAATTCAAAATACGTATTCTGATTTTGCACAAATCAATCCATTTATATCTCCTACTCTAGAGATTCGCCCAAGCTCAACTCCCTATAAATTAATCGTTGGTAGCAAAGGAAAACTATCAGAATCCATAGCATACAACCTAAACGGAAGTTATTCTAAACAAAATGATAAAGCGCTTTTCCGTTCCAATACTATTCTGAACCTTTCAGCACTCACTAACTACAACCAAGGAAACTCTTTTGGAATTGTCTATGATGACGTTGATGTTTTTAACGTTTCAGGCGCTTTAGAATTTGACATGAGTGAAAAGTTAATGCTTCGACTCAAAGGAGACCTTTATAAGTATTCAAGTAATTTGGAACCAACGGTTTGGAATTTACCTAATTTTGAAGCGTCTCTGTTTCTAGATTATCAAATCTCAGACAAATGGGCATTGGTTGGAACTCTTTTTTACTATGGCGCCAGACAAGATTCTA
>Ga0115008_10003188_pt1 | contig 13574 bp, 11 predicted proteins | sample FraStrMetagenome_FD_87164 | JGI IMG/M metagenome (GOLD analysis project Ga0115008, IMG submission 87164) | Marine eukaryotic phytoplankton communities from Arctic Ocean - Fram Strait ARC3M Metagenome | ecosystem: Environmental > Aquatic > Marine > Oceanic | place: Fram Strait | collected...
CAATCGGCATCTGTATCTGGTGCCGCCGGATCTGATGCAGCGGCAGTCGCCGCGATTGTTAGAGGGCATCGAGTACCTCTGTGACTATCTACAGAACGCCCGCGCATCGGCGACCGCCGAGGTGTCGCGGTAAACAACCCGCATTGGGCGACCGTCGAACACCGGCATCGCCGTTTGGCGATCTCTAGCCGCAAACGTAACCGCTAGTCGCACAAACCTGCAGGTTTGCGCGGGCGCCTATAATGCGCCTGGAATACGCGCGCGATGCGCGCGTAAAGAATGGTATAAACACGCTGGTAAAGATGCTGGTAAAGATGCTCGTAAAGAACAGTAGTCGGCATAAAAAAGCCGCTAAAATCTTAGCGGCTCATCGAACCTATTATTGTCGAGTCGGCAACTGGCCGACTCTTTAGGCCATATTTTTTTAGTATCTTTTAAATATCATTGTAGTTATAGGTCGTACCCCCTCTCATTATGCTCTACGAGGTCAAGACCGTTGGTCTCTTCCTCCGCATCAATGCGCAATCCTAACATGGAGTCGACTAACTTTAAAAGTACCCAGGTGACCAGCGCCGTGTAGACAAATGTCGAGCCGATGCCAACCAACTGTACAGACACCTGCGAGGCCATGTTCATGCCCTCGGCATACCCCTGGCCACTGAATAGGCCGAGTTGATCTGAGGCGAAAACGCCGGCAAAAAATGTGCCCAGAATGCCGCCGACACCGTGCACCGGAAAGACGTCTAGCGAGTCGTCGATCTTAAAGCGTTGCTTGATCGCCTGAGTCGCGTAATAACACACCACACCGGCGCTCAGGCCAATGATCAGTGCGCCACCGGGGCCGACGAAGCCTGACGCCGGTGTGATGGTGCCGAGACCCGCCACCATACCGGTGACTGCGCCGAGCACCGATGGCTTGCCAAACTTCAGCCACTCCATCATCATCCAGGCCATAGCGCCCGCCGAGGCAGATATGTGCGTGACCAACATCGCCATTCCGGCATCGCCGTTGGCCGCCAGAGCCGAGCCGGCGTTAAAACCAAACCAACCGACCCATAGCATACCCGCGCCGGTCACCGTCATGGTCAAATTGTGCGGCGGCATTGCCTGGTTCGGGAAGCCGCGACGATTGCCGATGACCAGCGCGGCGACGAGTGCGCCGACCCCCGCAGTAATGTGCACTACGGTACCGCCGGCGAAGTCCAATAAGCCCATCTCGCCGAGCCAACCACCGCCCCACACCCAGTGAGTGATGGGCACGTAGACCGCCAGCAACCACAGCGCGCTAAACAGCATCATGGCGCCAAAGCGCATGCGCTCGGCAAAGGCACCGACGATTAGCGCCGGTGTGATGACCGCAAAGGTCATTTGAAACATGGCGAACACCGACTCGGGTATATCACCGGCCATTGAGTCCTCGGCGATCTTGCCCATCAGCAGATTGTCGAGGTTACCGATCACCGCATTGGCCGAACCACCATCGCCAAACGCCAAGCTGTAACCGGCGATCAGCCAGATGAGCGAGGCCATACAGGTAATCGAAAAACATTGCATCAACACCGACAGCACGTTGCGCGAACGCACCAGACCGCCGTAAAACAGCGATAATCCGGGGATGGTCATAAATAGCACCAACGCGGTCGAGGTTAAAATCCATGCGGTGTTCGCAGCGTTCAATTCGTCGGCAACTGCGGTCGACGAGAGCAGTGTGGCGATGGTTATCGCCGCGATCCGTTGGGGGGTAAATAAACGCAAAGACATGACTAGTTCCTTCCTATAAGGCCAATTGCGCCAATATATAAACCAATTAAAAAAGCAATGCACTAGGAAAATTTACAAAAGGTCTAGTATTTTAGGGCTACGCACCACGCTGGTGCTTAAACGATGCGGTTTGGTGCGCGCTGCCCCGACATGAGGCACGCTTTTCGGCGGCTGAATCGAACCTGGTTGCGGATCGTAAATAACGCGCAAACATGGCGCAAATAAGGGTTTCGATGGCGTAGTTGCACCCTGTTTGTGGCGTTCATGGCGCATCCAAACAGTGCGGCGCGGCGGTTCACCAAAGAGGTTTGTGCTGTCAATCGGTTCAATATTGGGCGCTGGTTGCCACTTTTTCGCTGGCATGTCACCCCACACTGCAACCGACGAGCGGGAGTTTGTAGATGCTCTGGCTTGAAACCTACAGGGCGATGGCAAAGGTCTATGCTTATCAGCTGGGTTGCTGGGTGTATAATACTGCGGTCGCGGTTGCACCATTCGCTGCGCCATTTTTGACGCGATCGGGAATCGGTCGAGCGTCACACCCAGGATGGGATCGCGCTAGCGGCCATTGTTCATTTGCAAAGGATCATGCTGTGTCACTGTTATTGTCGGTCGCCTTTATTTGTCATTTACTGGCTATTTTGACCATCCTTGGGTTTGGTCTTACCTACCTGTTGCGCAGGCAATTCATGCCCTACCACGGCGTGGCGCTCGAGCGTGAATGGGATGCTTTGCCGACCGCGCTGCAAACCCTCGTGTTGGCCTTGATGCGCGCGGTCGCGGGCGGCGCGCTGGCCACTGCGCTGCTCAGCGCAGTCATCCTGCTGATACCCTTTCGGGCGGGTGAGGTTTGGGCGTTTTGGACGCTGCCCGCGACTACCTTGGTGCTAGCAGGGGGTGCGCTGTATGCGATGCGACTAGTGGCCACAAACACCCTGCCAGACCGACTTATGCGCCGATTATGATCGCCGCTGCACTGGTAATGATTGGCTTGGTGCTGTCTTTGTATGGGTGATTGGTGGGCGCCTCGCCGCGGCTTGAACTCGGCGGTTGCAAAGCGTGGGCGATTCAGCGATTGGCGCTATTTATTTGCGTTCGATAATCGCCAGAATCAGTTTGGAGATACAACTCAGCCGGCCGGCATCGTCGAATAGCTCCATCTGCCAGACGTGAGAGCGCTTGCCAAGGTGCACCGGTCGAGCGGTTCCGGTAACCAGCCCAGACGATACGGGTCGCAGGTGGGTGGCGCTGACATCCTGACCGAGGCACATAAAGCGACTTTGGTCGATGACGTAGCCACCCGCAGTGCTGCCTAGGGTTTCTGCCAGCACCACATTGGCACCGCCATGCACCACGCCGTAGGGTTGAAAGGTGCGCGCATCGGCGGGCATGGTGCCGGTGATGAAGTCATCGCCGACCTCGGTCATTAAAATACCTAAACGCTCGGCGATGGTGCCAGTTGCCATGTGCTGGTTGAGGTAGTCTGGGTCGGGCGTCTGATGCCAGATAGCGCTCATAATCGGCCTAAATTTTAAGTCGTTTGTGTTTCACCCTCGACGGCTGGGTGTCCATGCCTTTGCGCTCGACAAAGTCGTCGTGGTAGGCGCTGTAACAGCCTTCGAAAAATACTATGCTGCCGTCGTCTTCGTAGGCCAGTGTGTGGGTGGCGATTCGATCGAGAAACCAGCGGTCGTGAGAGATCACCATTACGCATCCAGGGAACGACAGAATCGCCTCTTCGAGCGCTCGCAAGGTCTCGATGTCGAGATCGTTTGAGGGTTCGTCTAACAGCAGTACGTTGGCGCCTTGTTTTAAGGTGTTCGCCAGATGCAGCCGCCCGCGCTCACCGCCGGATAGATCGCCGACGCGCTTTTGTTGGTCGGAGCCTTTAAAGTTGAAGCGCCCGGCGTAGGAGCGCGACGAGACCTCGTAGTTGCCGATCTTGAGAATGTCGTGGCCGCCAGAAATTGCCTCCCAAACGTTTTGGTTGTCGTCGAGGAGTTCGCGGCTCTGCTCGACGTAGGCAATTTTGACGGTCTCGCCGAGCGTGACCGTGCCGCTATCGGGTTGTTCGGCGCCGGCGAGCATACGGAACAGCGTCGATTTACCGGCGCCGTTACCGCCGACGATACCAACCACCGATCCCTTGGGGATCGACAGCGACAGGTTGTCGATCAATAGCTCGTTGCCGAAGCCCTTGCTGACCTGATCGAGGACGATGACCTTGTCGCCAAGTCGCTCACCGGGTGCGATATAAATTTCATTAGTTTCGTTGCGCGATTGAAATTCTTGCGAATTGAGCTCGTCAAAGCGTGCCAGTCGCGCTTTGTTTTTGGCTTGACGGCCGCGCGGGTTTTGTCGCACCCACTCGAGTTCCTGTTTGATCGCCCGCTGCCGCGAGACCTCCTGCTTGGATTCTGTCTGCAGGCGTTTTTCTTTGGCCGATAGCCAGGTTGAATAATTGCCCTCGTAGGGGATGCCATGACCGCGATCAAGTTCCAGTATCCAGCCAGCGACGTTATCCAAAAAGTAGCGATCGTGGGTTACCGCGACCACGGTGCCGGGAAATTCTTCGAGAAACTTTTCCAACCAATAGACCGATTCGGCATCCAGGTGGTTGGTCGGTTCGTCGAGCAGCAGCATGTCGGGCTTTGAGAGCAGCAATCGGCACAGTGCAACGCGGCGCTTTTCACCCCCAGACAGTGAGGTAACATCGGCATCCCAAGGCGGCAGGCGCAGCGCATCGGCGGCAATGTCGAGGGCGTTGTCGAGGTTATGCGCATCGGCGGCCTCGATGATTGCCTCCAGTTCTCCCTGCTTTTTTGCCAGCGCGTCAAAATCGGCATCCGGCTCCGCATAGTCGGCATAGATCTGCTCGAGCGCCGCCAGCGCATCGACCGCCTCGCGCATGCCATCCTCGACGTTACCGCGCACCGACTTGTCGGGATCCAATTGCGGTTCCTGCGCCAGGTAGCCGACCTTGATGCCCTGCATGGGCCGGGCCTCGCCCTGAATATCGGTATCCAGCGCCGCCATAATTTTCAGCAGGGTCGATTTTCCCGAGCCGTTGAGGCCGAGCACGCCGATCTTTGCGCCAGGGAAAAAGGACAGCGAGATATCTTTCAGAATCTGTCGTTTCGGGGGGACGATTTTACTCACCCGATTCATGGTGTAGACGTACTGTGCCATAAGCGTGTTATTAGCCTCGATGAAAAAAAGGTCGTGTTGTCGATGGTTTTGCCGTTGCAATGGCAGCGCGTTACGCCGAGCAAACCCTCCAAGCCGACATTCTATCCGAAAGCGGCGTATTAATGCAGTGGATCAGCCAATAATCGCTCGCCCCACTGATCATGCGTCGCGCTCCCGCGCGATTGGGTCATCGCGCTGTGGTGGTTTTTTTACCGTTGTTGAGCGGCTCAGTCGGCGTCGTCGAGGTCAAAGGTCAAGCCAGCGTGATCTTGCAGCCGCTGGATGAGCGAACTGCCCATCGCCGTAGCCGGCGTCCAGAAGCCGCCAGCAGTGTGCTCGACCGGCGTTTCCAAAAGGCACAGGGCCGATTGGGCGAGCATTTTTGCGGTGCTTCCGTACCCCGGATCGCGGTCGCCGGTAACCCGTATGCGCAGTTGATTGCCGCGCTTGTCGCTGCCGTGCAGTCGAATATCGAAACTGCCGCGACGCTGCGCCTCGGGGCTTGGGCCCTCGCCGGGGGACGGCAGTACCCAGCGCGTCAGCAGCGCGCGCGGCGGATTAAAATACAGCGCGGCGAGCATTGCCGCGAGTCCCGCCGACATGCCGATGGCGGCCATCCGTCCGCGCAGCCCTGAACCTGTCAATACGCCCTCGTGGTAGCGAAACTGTGCGCCGTAGTCGCGCTCGCCGATGACGCTAGAACGCAACACCACGCGAGAATTGATCGCCTCCATCACAAAGGGTGCCGTCCAGGCGTCAAAGGTACCGTCATAAGTCGGACCCTTAAGTCGGGGCTGGGCGGTTTTTTCAACCCCTGTTGTTGGGCACAATTGGTAGGGGTCGAGCATCTCGCGGCGCAGCATAGTGTCGGTTTTGGCCGCTTTAATAGCCTCTATAACACTGGCGATGGTGCCGCCTGAAGCGCCGCCACGCATGGTGGCAACGCGCAGTGAAACGTCGTTACAATAGCCCTCAAACCGCTTCATCGACTGCGTTTGTAAAAAGTGCACGCCGAGATCCGAGGGGATCGAATCAAAGCCGCAGCAGCTTACCAGACGCGCACCACTGGCCTCGGCACGCGCTTGGTAGGTGTCGATCATGCGTTTGATCCAATATGCTTCGCCAGTGATATCGCAATAGTCGGTGCCATTTTCGGCGCAGGCCGCGATCAGTGGTTCGCCGTGCAGGACATAGGGCCCCACGGTGCTGACCACAACTCGCGCAGAGCGGCACATTTTGTGCAGTGCGGCGCTATCGGTGGCGTCGGCGACGATGATCGGCAGTGTTGCCGACGCTGCCGGAAGCTCGTTGCGCAGGCGCTCGAGTTTGGTCGCGCAGCGCCCGGCGATGGCCCAAGATATCTGTGGCGAACCGGCGAGGTGCTCGGCCAGATAGTGGCTCATAATAGCGCCAACAAAACTGCTGGCACCATAGACAATCAGGTCATAATTTTTAGTCGACATGGGCAATCATCGTTCATCCTAAGGAGCAAGCATGTTACCCTGCGCGGGCTTATGAAGCCCATACTATATTCGTTTAGGCGCTGCCCGTTCGCGATGCGCGCACGCATGGCACTGTGCGCTGCCCGCATCGAGGTCGAGATCAGGGAAGTACGACTGTCTGACAAGCCGCAACAACTGCTGCAAGTGTCGCCACGTGGCACCGTGCCGGTATTGCAATTGGCTAGCGGGCAGGTATTGGTAGAGAGCCTCGACATTATGCGCTGGGCGCTGGCGCAGTGCGATCCGAAAGGCTGGCTGCAGTGCGCCCCCGCGGCGCCGGAAGCGGCACTGATCGCCGAGAATGATGGCGGTTTTAAAGCCGATTTAGATCGCTATAAATACGCAGATCGGCACCCGCAAAAGACCCAGGCGCAGTGGCGCGCAGAGGCCGAGCGGTTTGTGGTGGTGCTCGAGGCGCTGCTGCAGGGACGCGATTATCTGTTGGGATCGCGTTGCTCGCTGGCGGATGTGGCGATTTTTCCAATGCTGCGGCAGTTCGCAGCGGTCGAGCGCGAATGGTTTAATACGGCGCCCTACCCACGCCTGGCGGGCTGGTTGCAGCGATTTTTTGAGGATCAAATATTTGTCGCGTCGATGGGCAAGTTGCCGTTTTGGCGCGCCGGTGATGCCGCGCGTCAATTTCCGCAGCCCATCACCGGTTGATCGACCCAAGCGGCGATCACCTAGATGGCTGCGCGGTATTTTAGACCGACGGTCGCAATCGACTGCGATTGCCAATAGTTATTTGGAGGGCTGCCTCCGATGGTGTAAGGACCTTTGATGTTTGACTTTTTTGAGCGGCGGGTAGAGCCCTTTCCGCTGACGGGCGCGCCACAGCCGCCGACCGGACTCTACGCTTTTTGTCGATTTTATACTCGCGGTTTTGAGCCGTGGCTAGCGCTGATGGCGTTGTTGACGGCACTGATGGCGGTTTCCGAGGCGATGTTATTTGGCATTCTCGGACAGATCGTCGACTGGTTGGCACTGCATGATCGGACGACTTTTATCGAACGGTCATGGCCCCAGTTAGCGGCCATGGCAGGATTCGTGTTAGTGGTGATTCCGCTCTTGGTGTCGGCGCGTTCGCTGGTCATTAACCAAACCTTGATGGGCGCCTTTCCAGCGCGTGTGCGCTGGATGATGCACCGCTACCTGCTCAATCAAAGTTACGCCTACTTTCAGAATGAATTTAGCGGGCGGGTGGCGACCAAAGTCATGCAGACGTCGTTGGCGGTGCGCGAAGTGGTGATGAAACTGCTCGATGTGTTGCTGTTCATCCAAGTGTATTTGATCGCGACGCTGGTGTTGGTGGCGAGCGCCGACCCAAGGTTGTGCGCCCCGTTGGTTGTTTGGTTGTTGCTGTATATCCTTGTGCAGCGCACATTTATTCCACGGATGAAAAAAATTTCCTCTCGCCAAGCCGATGCTCGCTCGCTGATGACCGGCCGAGTCGTCGACAGTTACGCCAATATTTTGACCCTCAAACTGTTTTCTAATGACGGCCGCGAATCGGCCTATGTAAAGCAGGGTATGGGGGATTTCTTAGCCACCGTGCACCCCCAGATGCGCCTTGCGAGCCTGCTCAATATCTCGCTTTGGACGCTCAATGTAGGATTGATTTTTTCGACCTCAGCGCTCGGTATCTGGTTGTGGTTGCAGGATGCTGTTACGCCCGGATCGATCGCCGTAGTGATCAGCCTCGCGATTCGATTAACCGGCATGTCGCACTGGATTATGTGGGAGATCAGCAACTTATTTGAGAATCTCGGGGTGGTACAAGACGGCATAAATTCACTCTCGGTAGAGCAGGCGGTCGGCGATGTCGAGGGCGCTCCGCCGCTGCAGGTGAGTCGCGGTGCGATCGACTATCGGCAGGTCAGCTTCGCTTACCATGGCGGGCTGACCGACGGTCGTGCGCCGGTATTTGCCGATCTCAACCTGCAGATCGCTGCGGGTGAAAAAGTCGGTATTGTCGGACGCAGCGGCGCCGGAAAGTCTACCTTGGTCAGCTTACTGATGCGCTTTTACGATATTCAACAGGGCGCTATCTCCATCGATGGCAGCAACATCGCCAACGTCCAGCAGGAGAGTTTGCGCAGCAGCATTGCGGTGGTGACCCAGGACACCTCGCTGTTGCATCGATCGGTGCGCGAAAATATCCTCTTCGGTCGACCCGACGCCAGCGAAGAGGCGATGTTGGCTGCGGCGCGGCGGGCCGAGGCCCATGAATTTATACTTCAGTTGCGCGATGTTGCCGGGCGCACCGGTTACGATGCCCACGTTGGCGAGCGCGGGGTGACGCTTTCGGGTGGCCAACGCCAGCGCATAGCGATTGCCCGCGTATTGCTCAAGGATGCGCCTATACTGGTGCTCGACGAGGCGACGTCGGCGTTGGATTCAGAGGTTGAGGCGTCTATACAGCAAAGCTTTAATCGTTTAATGACCGGTAAAACGGTGATTGCCATCGCCCACCGGCTGTCGACCATCGCCGCCATGGATCGGTTGGTCGTGTTTGATCAGGGCGCCATTGTCGAACAGGGTAATCATGCCGAACTGCTGGCGCAGGGTGGGGTCTACGCACAGTTGTGGCAACATCAATCGGGCGGGTTTTTGGGTTTTGAATAGGGAGTTATTGGCGCTTTGATTACGCTTACAGCCATCGATCTTCGACGCGGTGCCAAGGTGTTGCTGGAGGGTGCGCAGTTGGCGGTGCATCCGGGGCAGCACATCGGTGTGATTGGCGCTAACGGGAGTGGCAAATCAAGCTTGTTTAAGTTGTTGTTGGGGGAATTGACAGCGGATGGCGGCGATTTATCTATTCCTGCGGATTGGCGGATTGCGCACATGGCCCAAGAGGTGCGGGCGGTGTCGCGCAGTGCCTTAGAATTTGTCCTCGATGGCGACGCGGCGCTGCGCGATACCGAACGCGCTATTGCCGCTGCCGAGGCCGCTAATGACAACCATCAGTTGGCGCGCTGGGTTGAAACCATGGACAGTATTGGCGGTTATGCGGCCGAACATCGCGCCGAGCAGCTATTGCATGGACTGGGGTTTCAGCAGGCGGAAATGGCGCTGCCGGTAACAAGTTTTTCCGGCGGTTGGCGCATCCGTTTAAACTTGGCCCAAGCCTTGATGAGCCCGTCGGAACTGCTATTACTCGACGAGCCAACCAACCATCTCGATCTGGACGCCACGCTGTGGCTCGAACAGTGGTTGCGCGGTTATCAGGGTGCGCTATTGATAATCTCTCACGACCGCGATTTTTTAGACAACGTGGTCAAGCGTATCGTGCATATCGAACAGCGCGCGTGCCACCTCTATAGCGGTGGCTATTCGAGTTTTGAGCGACTTCGCGCCGAGCGCTTGGCGCTGCAGCGCGCGAGTTACGCCAAGCAGCAGCAGCGGCGTCGCGATGTCGAGGCATTTGTCGAGCGGTTTCGCTACAAGGCCAGTAAGGCGCGTCAGGCACAGAGTCGTTTGAAGGAACTGCAGCGGATGCAAGACAGCGCCCCGGCGCATGTCGATTCGCCTTTTTATTTTAACTTCCCCGAGCCTCAAAAGGTCACCAGTGCCTTGGTCAGCCTGTCAGAGGTGACTTTGGGCTACGCCGAAAAAACCGTCTTGCAGGGGGTGGATTTTGAACTTCAGGCGGGCATGCGGGTGGGTTTGTTGGGGCCGAATGGCGCGGGCAAGTCGACCCTGATCAAGGCTCTTACCGGCGCGCTTGAGCTCAGCGCTGGCTATCGCACCTGCGCCGAGGGCTTGCAGCTTGGTTATTTTTCTCAGCACCAGTTGCAGGCGCTGGATCTCGACGCCAGCCCGCTCCTGCACTTGCAGCGGCTGACCCCGCGGGCCACCGAACAGATGATCAGAGACTTCCTCGGCGGCTTTGATTTTCATGGCGACAGTGCATTGACCGCGGTGGCGAGTTTTTCTGGCGGTGAAAAGGCGCGGTTGGCGCTGGCGATTATCGTCTGGCTGAAGCCCAATCTGCTGCTATTGGACGAACCGACCAACCATCTCGATCTGGAGATGCGCCACGCGCTGACCATGGCGCTGCAGTCCTACTCGGGCGCGCTGGTGGTGATATCTCACGATCGACACTTGCTGCGCAATACCGTCGACGAACTCTACTTGGTCGCCGATGGTCGGCTGGCATCTTTTGATGGCGATCTTGCCGACTACGAGCGCTGGGCCAAGCAATACCGGCGAGACGTCAAGCCCGCCGGCGTCGAGATCGAGACGCCGGCAGTAGATCGGCGAGCCGCCCGCCAACAGGCCGCCGACAGACGCGCGCAGAGGGCGCCGCTGATGCGTCGTATCAAGGCGCTGGAGACCGAGTTGGAAAGCGCTGAACGCCAGTTGAGCCAGATTCAGGCGCGTCTCGCAGAGCCCGGTATGTACAGCGATCAAGAGCGCGAGCAACTGCGCCTATTGGTGCGCGACGAGGGCCAGTTAAAGGGGCACCAGAGTCAACTGGAAGAGCAGTGGTTGGCTTTGCAGGAACAGCTTGAAGCGGCCCTCGAGGAGTAGATGTTGAGGCCTTTTGTGGTGCCCAGCAAGCGGCTAGCCGGTGCCTATTAAGCTTGCTACAATCAATCCATTAAGCCGTCTGAATGGGAGTGATATGCGATGTTTGAAAAATCTAAAAATGCCGTCGACAACAGCCGTGACGCAACAAAGATGTCTGCCGGTGGCAGTGGTCGCGGCGCGGTGATTGGGCCCAGCGTAAAAATAGTGGGTCAGATTAGCTGCGCTGAGGACCTGCTGGTCGAGGGCTCGGTCGAGGGCAGCATCAACTCTGAATCCCACGAGGTGATGGTCGGCGTGTCGGGTACTCTAAACGCCGACGTGCGAGCTCATGTGGTATTAATTGAGGGCACGGTTCGCGGCGATATTACCGGACTGGAAAAAGTCGTCGTGTGCAAGACCGGCAACGTGCTGGGTAATATAGATTCGCCGAGGGTAACGCTCGAGGACGGCGCTAAATTTAAAGGCAGTATTGAGATGGATCCAGATGTCCCCTCGGTGTCTGCTAGTGCCGCCAGTAATTTTAAGCCGGTGTCGAACGCACCAGAGGACGCTGCGGTTGAGTGATTGCCAGTGGCCGACCTTGGCTCAGAGCCGCGTCGTCGCGATCGTTGCACGCGGGTATGTTTGAGCGGTCGACGTTGAATGTTTAACGTTCGCAGAGCGGATGTGCCCGCCGCCGTGCCGTCGGCGGTCAGCTGTCATTTACTGGGTGGCATGTGGCAGAGCGTCTTAAAGCCCAGTGCCCCTCACCACAGCGCTCCAAAGCCCACCGCCCCTCACCACAGTGCGTCCGAGCGCAAGGTCATGCGGGTGTTGGATGTCGGTAGCGCTGGGGCCTCTACGGTGAACTTTTTTGGTCGTCACTTCAACCGGCGGCATTGCTATCTGGCCTTTCCCGATCTCTATGCCGAGCCCTTTATCAGTGGTTCGCAGCCGGATATGGCGCGCGCTGATCTGATTGCACTGTTTACCGCGGCGCTTAAACTGAAGCCTGGTGTGCGCTTGGACGTGTGCTTGTTCTGGGACTTTTTTTGCTACCTTAGGGCTCCCTATATCGCCGCCATGCTCGAGGCGTTGCAGCCTCACCTGAGCGCAGCGACTCGCGGTTATTGTCTGGGTGCGATGCGCGCCACGCCGATGCCGCACTATCACTACGGATTGGCCGACGCCGACACCATCACCCAAGTGCCGCGCGGTGGCGCACCGCTGCGCCTTTATACCCACACGCAGGCGGACTTGGCGGGCCTGTTGGCGCCGTTTGTGATCAGCAAGAGCCGGTTAATGGAGGAGGGGCGGTTGGAGTGTTTGTTGGTCGACAGATCGGTCGCACCAGTCGTGGCGCATGGCGCGGCGACTCAATTCTGATCGCTTGTATTGGCGGCGCTGGTGACCGGTTGATCAAAACCTAAGTTGCCCATCTCGATGCCGCGTCTAAAATCTATCATGTGTTTTTCCATCCAGCGCTCGGCCTCTCTGGGTTGGTTGTTACAGATCGCTCCATACACCCGTCGGTGGGCGACCAAAATACGCTGGCCCGGCGATAGCGCTCGGATGACTGCGCCCCAGGCTGGATAAAACAGATCGTTGAGCGGCGCCCGCGCCTGCAGTAACGCGTAATTGTGGGTCGCCGATGCAACCAAGTTATGAAAGTCGATCTCGGCTTCGAGCAAGCGCGCGTGGTCGTCGAGCACCGTTTCTGTGTGCTGTAGATTATCGGCGAGTCGTTGCTTGTCCTCATCGGTCGCCGATGCGCAGGCCAATTTTCCGGCCAGTGGCTCGAGACCCATAGCCACTTGCCAGAGTTCTTTAAAGGTCACTCGGTGCATCAGCATGGCGGAGCTAACCGAACGCCCGACAGCAGCGGTTTGCGGCAGCGTCACCACCAAGCGCTTGCGGTCGGCACGGCCAATGATACCGCTCTCTTCGAGGAGTCTGATCGCCTCGCGCAGGGTTGAACGGGTGACGCCAAATTGTTCTGCGAGTTCGAGTTCGGTGGGCAACATATCACCCGCTTGCAACTCGCCCGACAGAATGACCTGACGGATTTTTTCACTGACTGCGCGGTAAGCGGGCTGGCGAGCTAATTTGGTAAAATTGTGATTGACGGACATAGGGGCCTCTCGTAAACCGCAGCTCGAAGAAGTCGGACTGCGTGACCGAACCCCATAAACATGCATTGGTTTAGATATTGACATATTGTCGGACAATGGGTCAATATACCCGACTATTTATTTTTACCATCTCTCATTTCAGCCACTGGTGTTTCAAGACCGGTAAGGATCCAAGCATGTCGTCACAGCCTTCAGCTCTGCAACAAAAATCCAACAGCGATCAGTCCGGGGTTTCGACACCGCTCCGATTTGTCACCGCCGCCTCGCTGTTCGATGGGCACGATGCGGCCATCAACGTGATGCGCCGAATGATTCAGGGGAATGGTGCCGAAGTGGTCCACCTAGGCCACAATCGCAGCGTCGACGACGTGGTGCGAGCGGCGATACAAGAGGACGCCGACGCCATTGCGATCAGCTCCTATCAGGGCGGGCACATGGAATATTTCAGCTTTATGCTGCAGCGCCTAAAGGAAAATAA
>Ga0115008_10003189_pt1 | contig 13574 bp, 10 predicted proteins | sample FraStrMetagenome_FD_87164 | JGI IMG/M metagenome (GOLD analysis project Ga0115008, IMG submission 87164) | Marine eukaryotic phytoplankton communities from Arctic Ocean - Fram Strait ARC3M Metagenome | ecosystem: Environmental > Aquatic > Marine > Oceanic | place: Fram Strait | collected...
AGTCTGAGTCCTTATCGCCATACAACCTAGCGCAACTTTGAACCTTTTCTTGAATAAGGCGTAAGCTCCTTTCCTTTTGTGATCCGTAGAGCTCGCAGGAGTTATGTTTCCTGCTTCTTGCGAATCTGCAGCCACCTTCGCTAAGGAGCAAATTAATTGCTTGAATCCTTTGTTTACTTCGCCAAAATGACCAACTACACGCGAATCAATTCTTGTGTGGTAAAAACTAAGAAAATATCACAAACCGTACCAAACCTGAAAAAGAATACCTCTATTCTTCGAATTTAGAATTTCCGAGAGCAGATATTTACCATACCTGCCTGCGAATGTAGACCTGCTATACAAATACAGTTTTGAAAAAAGACATGAAGAACGAAGAGAAGGAAAATAGAATCCTTTCCTTCACAAATATGAGGATGTCGAAATTTTGTTCTCTCTTTTTCTCTTTATAATATATTTATGAGTAGACGTCTAGTAAAAGTATTGCAGAATAACCAATATGCATGTCTGCGGACAATCCTACGAAAGAATTTAGGTCATCATGTATGGACGTTTTCCAGGATGATAAACAAGCTCCGTTTGAATAGGTCGACTAGTCCTCTACTACTTTACCCTAAAACTTCACAAGGAATGCGTGAGATAAAAGATAACTTATGTCACTGTCGTGTGATATAGATTCAGCTCAAAATTTTTGTAACTTTTAGAATTTCACTTCCAAAAGCCAAAAGTTGACCATTCCACGTGCTCCATGCTTCTAATCATAGCGTCTATGATCAAAGCGTATGTTTATGACATAATGTATTGATTAGTGTTGAGAAATTGTAGAATAACCAATATAGGTCTACGTAAAGTTATACTAGAAAATTTAGATCATAGCGACTTTCGGGAAGAAATATGGGATGAAATATTTTCAAAGAATTGTTTGAAAAGGACAACTCGTTCCATGTATCACATTGACCCCCTTTATGTTCAATAGGAATGATTGTAAGGAGTTGTGTCTTTTCATTATCGTCAGATACAGATTCACAAAAGCGAATAGTATTTAGGAATTACTTTTACGTTTATAATTTAAAATAGTTTTGCTTGTACTTCAAAATAAATAGTGGGCAAGTCTACATACAACCTAACCTAGAATTTGGCTTATATTATAAACCATTTGGAAGATGAAACACAAGTTCTATTGAAATGAAAGTATTTCCAAACCCTTTGATAAATCCTAACTTTTTCAAGAATGAGTAAAATAAGAAATTCATCGTCTACTAAGCGGACATGGTAAAATTGCAAGAAAATTGAGAAAGTAATATTAATTTGAATTTTCCAACTCTATTGCCGAAAAATGAATTATAGTTTTCTCTACATGGGAGATTTGTATATTGAATGTAGGATGAGTAGCCCTGACCAAGTTTGACGAACTTCCATAAACCACTGGAATTCCATTTTCACTTAAAATATGCTGAGACACTGAAAGGCCTGACAAGTTGTAACATGAGTGGTAAAAATCTCTTGGTTTGCTAGGTTTGTCACGTAAACCACCATCGGTTGATTGGGCACATAGCAAAGTATATCGTTGTAAGAGACCCTGATTATACATGAGACCACCCAAGAGTTTGCCATTTTCATCAATGTGAATAATAGCATCAATGTCAACCCCTTGATCGTCATCAGATCCAACCTCGAAAACTGTTTCAAGTAAGCCACTTTGAATATCCTCTTTGCTGGGAAAATCATTTTCCTGTATTTCATGGTCATAAACATTAAGTATAGCCATGGCCGCCCCTTGCCAAAACGTGTAACCTTCACAAGTAGAGTAATTGTGAGAACACAAAATAAATTATTACTTGAAGTAGAAATAATAGAACTTACATCCATCAACAAGTTTGTTTGTTCTTCCTGAAAATCCTCCTTCGTAATTCAATTGCATTCTGGCTAAATATTTGCGCAGCAGGTCGATATTGCACTCCTCCATTCTGTTTAAAATATGGAGGCCTGCAACTGCACAGTAGGTATAGCCTCCATGTGCTAAATACAAGTCGAACAAGCGATTTATGAGTTATGAAATCGTTTAATTGTGTATTTATTTGCAAATACCTTCATTGAAAGCCTCTGCACCGAATCCTCCCTCGTATGTTTGGCAAGCAGCGATGTACTCCGGTACTCCGGCAGTAAGTTCTTCCGTCAACATATTCAATAGTTTCGCAATACAAAGCACGGTATACGTGCCCCTCACGTCCACTTCTCCGTCATGGTGCATTCTAAAGCCAACTCGTTTCCCGACAACCACGCCTGACTTTGAAGTGACAGAGAATTCCTGTCGAAGGGATAAAAACCATTTGTACAATGCCTTTCTATCAATCGTGTCATATGCTGCACGTCGTACATCTTCATCGTAAAATGCACTAGCTCCACCAATAATGCAAAGGGCTAGAACAGCTGCATAGTTTGTTGCGCAGTGGGCCATCTGTCTTGGACCACCCCCAAAACCTCCACTAATAGCATCGTCTCCTTCGTACGTAAAACACGACTTTAGGGTGTCAATAACCCGAACAGCATCCTCCACTCCAAGTGGCGTACCTAGCAAATCCAACCCATGTAGGCACCAGTAAATAATCCACGGTCGACTTGAATCAAGGCTCATATAACTTTTCTGTAATGACTGTCGAAAGGGTGTCATGAGATAATCTACATGCTTCTCTCGCATTAATTGAACATCCATAGATGCATCCACGATATCATCATCATCGTCATCGCAGCCATCAGTGACTCTTGAGTTCGATTCTTTAACTAGCAAACCAATCCGTCGTAAATAATTTAACTGTCGAGGAGGAAGGGTATTTAAATCCACGAAAAATGGCCGGCATTCGTCCTCTGTATCGACTTGCATTTCCACCGTGGGAGTTAATAAAATAAAACCATCTCCATGATGACTCATTCTCTTTGTACCATGAATTGCTCAAGTTTTCGAACAAAGCTAACGAGCTGTTGCTTTTATCTACGAGTGATGATGATGATGATGATGATGATGATGATGATGATGATGATGATGATACTGCTTGAAAACTGAAGTGAAGTGATGGTATTGGTATGATGTATCGATACGGCCATTCGACCTTTTCGAAAAAAGACCTTCGAAAGCACATTTAACGGTACAAATATTAAATAATTATTACATCTATCTCAAAAAACTGACATTGGAAAATGACCGGAACTTTCATTAGGAAAGAATTACTATAAATAGACATGAACATTCCAATTAGGATTCTCTTTCTTCATGCTCGTACAATACATGTACACATGTACGGGTACTTTCAAAAAATCTTGCAATACACACAGTACAAATAATGCACTCCCACTTTCTACTGTCGTTGCAGTCGTTGTCGTTGATATTTCTAATCTACAGTCGTTGCAGTCGGATTGACATCACTCCATCACTCCATCACTCCATCACACATAACTCGTTATTTTTTCTCGTAGAGGCATACTCGGCACGACACGACGCGTCCTTATTGGTCCTATCCCACATTTCACAAGCTACCGGTAATTTAGGTCACAATATATATAAAATAACAGGAGAAATCGCGGGTAGGTTGGACAAACATCCCTTCAGACGAGGGTGACCATGAATCATCGAAACAATCACAAACGTAACTTTGGCAACAACAATAACAACAGTCTCGATGATCCTTTGTCGCTGCCATCGTCGTCAAGTGAAAATAACAATAATTCCCACACGGTGCGAAGTCAGATTGCCGGGTTTTTTCTAGCGCCGTTTCGTAGGAATAGAGCAGGTTATGGCGGTGACAGACGGCATCGGCGTGACAATAGCCGTCATAATCTTCGGGCTGATGTGACTTCTGACATGCCATTTCGACCGTATGATAGTCCAGATATGCATCGTAACGCGAGAGTGGACTTTCCATCTTCGCCTGAACGCAATTCTTTAAACGCTTCCTTTAAAGGATTGTCAAAGGGTTTGCGGAAAAGAACGTCCGAGCTTCAGAAATTGCCGGAGTCTATCTCTGGTGAAGGAAATAAGTTTTTGTTTCATCCGTTTACGATGGGCACAGCGTGTGGTTGTGTCTTTTCGCATGCCTATCGAAGCTTAGCATATTATATAGTTTCGTTCTACTTGTGTATGTTGTTGACTTATGCCGTGTATCTTGGCATCTTAAAGTATAGCATGAGTCGGGTATCAAAGCAAACCGCTCTTGAATCGTTTGACTCGAGTGAAAATGATCTTCAAAATACCAGTAAAGCAGGTGAGGGAGAACCTCTGTTGGGAAATAAAGGAAGCGTGCCCCAATCACCCAAGTCGAAAAAAAGTTTTATCAACTTGGCTGAAAAGAAGAAGAAGACCGAACCATCGAAGCCGGCGGAGGATCTATCTCCTCAAATTTCATCCAAATTAACTAAAAATGCAGCATCGCCTCCATTAGATAAAATAGTTGTATGTGATCGTTTGAACAAATCATTAATTCCCATCAATCAAATACATGATACTAAAAACGATCATTTTGATGGCAAATGCTTACTTATGTTTCGTCCTCCTGATGATAGTTCAGACCTGAGTTCAGTTGAGTTTTTTAAGGGAAAACAACGTAGGTTTGAGTTCCAGTTCCAGGGACGAATAAAAGTGATTCCAACAGGTCAAATATACATGGCTATGGAATTGAGTTATGCGCCGCAGTTTGGCATGATTCAGAAGACAATAGTCAATGCTTCTTTACGATTTATCCAAAAGTTTAACAAAGGTTTCCATTATAAAACTGCTGGTGTCAATGAGGTCAGAAAAGGAAAAAACGAATTTCCGCACTTGGCTTTTCCTGTAGAAACTTGCATGGATCGCCTAGTCGTAACTAAACCTGGGGAGATTCCTCCCAAATTGGGTCATGAGATTTTTGAAGACCCAGAAGAGATGAAAGAGCGAAAGAAGGGCAATCGAAAAGTCAATTGGAATCTAAATGATATTTACACTTTGAGCGTTTATTCATCATATTGCGATTGGTCCAAGTGGGATATACGGGGACTTCCAGGCGCTAGAAATTTTGGCATTTCAAGTATGGTTGGCCCACAACCAGTGGTATTGACATTTTATTCCTTACCAGATTGCCGAGCCTCTCAAGAGCACTTCCATGATGAGAAACAAATTTACGCTGATGTTGAAATCGGTCATCGTGATAGGACGAAAGAAAGTATAGATAAAGTTTTGCGTGATTTAAATAGTGGAGAGCCCATTTTGAGTCCGATTGTAGATGAAGATGACGACGATAACGATGATGAAATGGCACGGAGCCAAATAGACAACTACTTGGATAAAAATCTCTATCTTCAAAATGAGAAAGAAATCTTGCTTCTGGGTGATGACAGATTTGATAGCGCAGAAGATTCAAATAGGTACGTCTATTGGTTAAGCTTGGTGTTACGTAAACATTATTTTTCAAAGACCGGTATAAATGATTCTATGTTTTAATATAGACCTCTGGAGTATGTGGGTAGTGGAGGTGGGTATGCCGTAATGTCGTCGAACTCTACCAATCGCTTCGTTTTGGAAAAAGTCAATCGCTCTCGACAAAGTCGCAATAAGGAATCAAATGATGTAATAATTTATGATGGAGATATTGTTTTACTGAACGTGGTCAGTAGTGATGGAAGCAAGCTATATGCTACTACACATAGAGGTTGGTGGATAAAGTTCGTGAAAGAAAGACCCCGTCACAATGGTTTCTTTGTACTTCAAGCTTGTACATCGTTAAGAGTTAACAATGATCCTATACGTAGAGGTGGACCGATACTCCTAGGCTCGTCATTTATACTTCGTCACAAGCGATGGTCTAACTATGAAGGTTTGTATTATATTTCTCTCCATGCTTTCGGGAATTCTTAGAGTTTTTAACGAAATTGTTTTCAAGTTGGAATTAATGTTAAGGTTTCTGCTGATTTTGGTGGTCGTATGCTCGGTTTGCGAAAGATCGATGACTCAAGTCATCTCGCCAGGAATAAAGAAATTGCGGATCCAGTATTATTTCCCGATCATGAAAACGATGATGTACCAGAAGACCAAAAGCAATGGCTTGATCCTTTTCATTTTATCTGTAAGAGTCCAACTTCTTTAAACGGGCAATCGATTCAGAAAGCGAGTGAAGAATCTACTTCTGAAAAATCTTCAAGGCTTGATGATCCCTTTTTTGAAAATCTTTCTTCAACACAAATACAAGTTGCAGCTTGGTTAGAAGTAATGGATCGTTCCAAACGGACGCTTCGAGGAACGTATGCTGTCCGTATCACCACCAATCGTGATGATACATCTGAAAGTCGAGTGATCTTGCTAACAGCTCATGATTTGTTGCCTATACTAGATTTGGGTCAAAGCGTTGCCCGACAATCAACTTCAATATGTAATCTAAAGTATGGCGAGGACCATAATGAATCTGAAGACGATTCTGATGAATCTGATTGTGAATTGGACGAGAGCGTTATTTTAGAGTCTGCCCTTACTGATTTAGACGAAGGTGTTGAAATAGTCTTAGAGGATAACAACGAAGATGACGACGATGAGAATCGAGTACCAGTTTTGAGAAGGACTTTGTCCGATCTAGATGTAAGGAAAGGAGCAGTAGAGCTTACTCGTTTGCGATCGCATTCCTGGGATGGAACAATTGAAGCTGGTCCACTTGATGGCATGTTTGTAATTGAAGGATTAGAACATAGCGCAAGTAGTAAAAGTGATATCGCTGAAGCTAAAAAAAGATGGTTAAGAAAACCAACTAGAGGAATGAAAAAAGCTGGGAAAACTGCAGCGGTTCAAAGTTTTCGTGTTACTAAAAAGATCGGTAAAGGGTCACTTGCGGCGACAAAAATGATTGGCAAAGGATCAGCAGTCGCCACTAAAAAAATTGGTCGAGGGACTTTTATTGTATCGAAAAAGATTGGTAAAGGTTCATATGTATTAACCAAAAAGGTTGGGAAAGGAACGGTAAATGTGATTTCGAAAGGGGTTGGAAAAGGAAGGAAGAAGCCGCAAGGACGGCACCCCCCGAAAGAACCAAAATTGATAAGAAGATCTGCAATCGGAAAAAAACTGGGAAAAGATAATCATGCTCTTGTCGAAAAAGCATTGAAATTACCCAAACGAAAGCGGCAAAAATCTCGTGTGTTGGGATCTGCTGCTAGCATGGAGAGGGCAACGAGATGTATTCAAGGCATGAACAATGTACTTGCTAGTGTTGGCCTCTTGTCCTCAACGTCAGAACATTGGAAAGTAGTAGCTAATGTTTTTAGTGGGAATGATAAAAGTGAAAAATTTGTCGACTTTCTACGAGGAGACGCTGTAGATCTTGGTGTCAGGCCGAAGTCAGGCTTATCAGCTTCGTTTGTTGTTTGTAGAGCACTTTGGGATATGCACTGGAAAGAAGAGTTGGTTGCTCTATACGAAGAAGGTTTTCAACTTTGTTTTTATTCACCACTTTCACATGATCCCATTATGTCAATTGGTGAGTGTTTAGAATTTGTCGTTTCTGTGCTCTTTTGTAACTGAAGCTATTTCTTTTATAGATTTAGGTGACGTACGTAACATGAAGGAAATTGAACACCATCCAACTCTAGGAAAAGCAGGTCTCGGAGCTTTCATTAAAATTGAATGCACATGGAAGGCTCACTATCTACTATTTCCTTCCCAAAATCAAATGAATTCATTCAAGGAAAAGGTTGAAGTATTCGTTTCGAAAAGTTTAGGTTCGTTATATTTTCGTTTTCTGTGATTTTGGATACTTACAGTTTTAGCTTATATATGTATAAATATGTAAATAGGATTAAATGAAACACACATCCTCTCCTCCAGTAATCCATTGGAATTATACAAGATCAATCAATGGGCCACTTTATCCGTTGAATCAGGCAAGGAAGCTCATCGTGTTGTACTGAACTCTCGTCTCATGGCATTTGATGCACCTTCTCTACTGCCTTCCAATTCCGATAATTTTTCAAACGACGCTTGCAAGGCAGTCGGAGGCTTGTTGAGTTGCGCGCTGGATTTAACAAATTATTCTCTAGAAGAACGACCTCAAGATTTAATTGCTTTTCTCAATAAAACTTGTTCACTTCGACATTTGTCATTTCGAAATTTGGATCTCAATAGTGAAGAGGCGATGTGCATATATATCAACTTATATCACTGTTTGACTCAACACATACTTATTGTGAACGGTTGCCCAACAAAAGGCGTGTTCTCACGCCTCTCAATCATTCGGCATATGCGTTGTTTTTGTTATGAGATAGGTGAAGATGTCTTTTCATTAGCGGAGCTGGATTTTATCATTCGAGGCTCAATGACTTTGCCTGTACATGCGAAATTGAGCCCTTTCATACTTCCTCCAAAGAATTTGCTACGACCATACCAGAAGTTTTACGGGCTAATGTTCGGTGATCACCGAATCAATTTTATCTTGGTGAGTGAACTTTTCTGAATTACCGGGTAAATTGCTTTGGTATGCTTATTTGTTGCGGAACCATTTTTTCAGAACAACGGAATGAAGCCAAATTCCAATCGAATTTGTATTTTTACACCTAACGAATTATATTCGCAGATAAACGAAGTGAGCAAAGAATTCATGCTCCAAAACTTAAAAGTTGATCTCGGTTCACGTCGCATAAGTCTTCCAAAGGTGTTAGAAGTATATAGGTCTGATTTTGATGGCCAAGGTACTGAATCGTTTTGGAAAGAGTGTCTTCCTTTTTGTGACAAAGAACAAAAGAAAGCAATTTGCGCATGTTTCGCTGAAGGCTCTTCACCTGCGTTCTCAATTAGTTTCCATTCATACACCTGGAAATATCACTCATCATTTATTTTACACGAAATCAAAGATAAATCAGATTCTTTCCAAACTGAAGATATATGATTCTCATCGATGGAAAAAGTTTTCATCGTAAAATACAGCTAGTATAAATGCAAAAATTATCTATAGATTGTAAATGTATTTATTTTATATGAAAATTTATCGATAGCAGCTTTAGCCCGTCGGATATCGTCTTGTGCTCTTGCCATGGATCCAGAAAAGAGTCCCTGTTCCTGGCAATGAAGCAATGAGTAACAATTGTGGAAGCTTGCGTCGTCTTGTGAGCAATTGTTCTTTTAGAGAGCTTGTGCAAGTTTGCTGATATAGTCTATCTCCAATTCTTTACACCTGCTCTTACGTTGAATCCGATCGACCGCTTCTAAGAACGCAAAAGATCGAGTGAAGCTAAAGATTCGATTAATAGAGTAAAGTTAGATTGTCTTGGAGCTTGTTCTAGCTCCGTTCTACTATATCAACCAATGTACAATGTTTACTTTCACTTCTAATGGTACTTTGTTAGCCAACGATTAGCAATAATACGAAAGCTGGCGTAGACTGCATATTTTCCCTCGAAAATGAACCAATTGTAAGTGAGATGGCGAATACTTCATACAATTCGGAGAATAAAAGATGGTGAAAGCGAAAGTAAGGAGAATTAAGTTATTACTAGGATACCTTCAAGGAACGTTCACTTTACAAAACTCCTGCTTTTCCCTTTCTTTCATCTCTTTTCTCATTGACACGACTACAGACTTTTGATATATCTTTCCTACGATCGGGCTTTCTAGCTTTATTTCTCCCTTTTGACTTTTTCTGCTTCTCTTTCTTTCTGTTCATCTCTGCTATTTGTGCCTCAATCTTAAGTTGTTCATCGACTATCCGTCTCATTTCGACTTCTTCCTCATCAGCGCGCTGGATCTCGGCAAAGGAACCAGCACGTTGACGCTGCTCTAAGAACCAATGATTACTTCCTTGATCATTGACACCTCTCGTATCCTCGCTAACTCGCCGTATTTCTTCTTCACGTAAAATATCTTGAAAACTTCCCCTCTCTTTACTTTCTGCGGTCCATGGAGATGAAGAAGTTGATGCGTTCTTCCTGTTTTTGTTTGGTGTTCTCATTGAAGAGGTAGAATTAGACAATATGTTAATGGAGACATTGCTTGTGGTATTGCACTTCTTCTTAGTAAGCAAGACACTTCCACATTTCCCCTTCTGGAGCTCTTCGTTCAATATTTCTTGGAAGGTAAGCTTTCTCGAGTCTCTCTCATGCTTCTCTCGCAGCGACTCTCCATCCGAGATTTCATGGAAACTAAGCTTTGCCGAGGCTTTCCCTGAATTGTCCCCTGGCGATTCTTCATTCAAGATTTCCTGAAAGCTAAGCTTCCTTGGAACTTTTTGATTAGGAAACCTGTTAGGGGTAGGACTTACCATGATGTCCCAACCTTTAGCAGAAGACTCAGTAGCTCTTGTCGTGACGTTTCTTGCTAGCTTTGACACTACTTCTGCACATTCAGCCTTTTTTATCTTATTCAATCGATTTCGGTGTTTCTTACCGACTAGATGCAAGGACAAAGTATCATTATCAGGGCACGATATGTTGCAAATTTTACAAGTAAAAGTTTTCCGGTTTGAATTTTTTTTAATATCTTGATGACCTTTTCTCGGGCTCGCCATCGTACATTTATTTGCTTCTGTATTTTGATTGACATGAGAAGTTTTGATATCGCAGTCACTTATTTCATCCATTACATTTCTCGAAATAGAATCTCTACCTTTCCTTTGTACTGGCATGATATTGAAATGAGACATTTTATCTACCACACGCTTTTGGTATGGTGTCAGCAAAGCTATCGACGCTTCGATAGACTCTTTTCTTGACACTTTTCTTAGTTGATCACAACTCAACGCTTTTCCACACTTTTGTAACTCAATAATATTAGTAAGCTTTTTTCTTAGTCCCCTTAACTCTTTCGAAATCATAATATACTTTGAATTGAGGTATTCAGGTTGGCAATTTTCGAGCAACAAACTCTTCACAAGACGCTTGCTTCTTTCCAACAGATTGTGTGAAGAAGATACATTGTCGCAGATCGGGTTACTGTCTTTATTTGTGATCTCAACATGAGAACACTCAATTTGATTTAACAACAGCTCTAAATGTCTTCTCTTATTAAAACAAAGTATTCCATCAAGGTTAGCTTTCATAAATTTGTTAGCGAATCTTGACAGATCTGAACAGAAAAGCGCGTCAGCGTTCGCATACAAAGAAGGTCCATTGAATAAGTCGATGTGACTAGATAAACTTTCGAAACATATCTCTTGCAAAGAAACGACGGTTCGTAGGTTTTGTTTACATTGCAATCTGTTGTGCTGTTCAAAGCTTGGTAAACATGTTCCTATTAATAAAAGCGTATGTTCTCGTGCCGCAGCCACTGAGTTTAGGAAAAATATTGAGATCATTATAAAGAAGACACAATTTTAAAGAACATACCTCTAATAACTCTTTGAACATTTTCAACCTTTCTCGGTGAAGGCTGAAATCTAACTCCTTCATGGCCGAGGGCTATAGTCGACTCCGAAACACCGTACGAAAAAAGATCACCTGTATCTGTTACACAATAGGTGTGATCGTCTGTTGCTGACACATCGACTACAAATTCCGACATCAGCGAGCTTACAAGCTGAGGCGTTCGTATATTATGTTTCTTCGAACAAATTCCTGTTGAAGTTTTGGTTCCCAACGACTCTGAATGAAAGCCCCAGGAGTATACTCTCCCGTCCTCTGAAATTGCTACGTTGTGATATTTTCCTCCAGATATTTTTACTGGGTTTACTATTTTCGTCGAGTTGAGAGATTTACTTCTTCTGTGAGGAAAATTAACTTTGGATGGATATTTAATGCCATTTCCCCATTCGTACAAGACGTTTGCAAGATGTAAATGGGTGGATGCGTTGTCCGCATGAGTAAGAACTAAACTTGATTGATCACCAGCAGCAATATCAAAGACAAGCATTCTGGGATCACTCTCCCATAGGCTAGTTACTTGATTAACTTTCCCATCATTCATTGGAGTATTGACACCTAGTTGCCCTGCACTAGAGTCTCCCCATGAAAACACTTTGCCTTCAAGCGTCAGACAAAGTGAATGGCGATTTCCAGCAGCTACCTTGATTATGAATTCTCGCTTGAGATCTTCCAGCTTTCGAGGAGAGAAGAAACTAGAGCGAGACAAGCTTTTGCTTAACCCTAACCCTAACTGACCAAATCTATTCGATCCCCATGAATAAACTTTTCCATCTCTAGTGCAGGCCAATGAATGATTTTCCGCTGCACTAATAGATATAACAATTCTATTCTCAAAAGCTCCCATTATACGCGTGGGAACCTGAACGTCCGCTTCATTTTTTAAGCCAAGACGACCTCCCTTTCCATGTCCAAACGAATAGACGTGTCCGTTGCTAGTTAATACTAAAGAGTGATGAGTGGCTGCAGACACGTCAACAGCAGTACCAGAATAAGAGCTCATACAGTGCTCTATCCCAAATGCAGGAACTCTCTTTGAGCAATTAGTCGTCTCATCTGAGCCTTGACTAAACTTGGGCACACCCAGTGCAAAGTGATTTGCTCTCCCAAATGTGACAACTTCGCAAGCAGAGCTCGTTTTGAGGTCATTTACATTGGGTCTCAAACGAGAATCAACTTCATTACGTTCTTCTTCCGGATCAAGATCATGCGTAAAACTGTGCGTTCGCGACCTCCCCACAGGTAGTCGAATTTTTCGTTTCAAAAGTGCTTTCAAATTATCCCTACATTCATTCAAACCTTTGACCAATCTCTTGGAAATCAACCTAGTGGGAGACAGACCTTCATGATCTAAACACATTTCCCATTGAATGCTTGGTGAGGACATCGATAAAAGTAATCCATCGTTGCCATTGCAACAGCAACTCATTAGAAAATACGACATGCGCACATTTCCCAACAACAATGCTAAATGTAGTGGTGTATAACCAGACTCACGATCCCGTGCCGTCAGCAGGGCCGTGAGATAACCCGTATTTCCACCAACCAACCGATACATAAAATCTTCACCTTTACGGTCAATCATATTCATATCCATCGCCTTGGCATGTGTCACGAGTAAGTTAGCCACCTGTATGCAATCTTTCGATGCTGCCACATGTAAAGCCGTAACATTATTCAATTCATCGTCCAACTCGAGCAAGTTTATATAAGGCCGAGCCAACGCCTGACTCAACGAAGATGCAATGCTGTCCCCTTCTTCGAATAATACACTACGCAATAACGGCGCATGCTCATCGCTTCGAGCCATTTCGTGAAGGTCTTTCATCATTGTCAAAAAGTTCAAATTTTTTTTAAAAATGAAAATGCGTCACAAATTTGTAAGATTTTGGAAGAGGCTGAATCTGACTGAGTTCAATTCGTATCTACTATTACTTTCCAATGTAATGACACTGAAGATTCATGCAATGATAAATGGAGGTGAGTGATGGATGTTAGAGACGTCATCTGCTAGAAAAAAAATATATAGAGAAACAATTGTGTTATGTGTAAAGCTCCCACATGGATTAGTTTCACTGTGGTGAGCTATTCTAGCCCTAGGGTAGTGGCCGGTGTGCAGGGAAAATTCCGGATTGTGCAAGGGATTGTGCAGAGGTTAGGGTTAGGGTTAGGGTTAAGTAGTAGAAACAACTCATAATACTTGAATATTACTAAATAAC
>Ga0115008_10003198_pt1 | contig 13549 bp, 21 predicted proteins | sample FraStrMetagenome_FD_87164 | JGI IMG/M metagenome (GOLD analysis project Ga0115008, IMG submission 87164) | Marine eukaryotic phytoplankton communities from Arctic Ocean - Fram Strait ARC3M Metagenome | ecosystem: Environmental > Aquatic > Marine > Oceanic | place: Fram Strait | collected...
AGCCTCTCTCTCTAGCCTCTCTCTCTAGCCTCTCTCTCTAGCCTCTCTCTCTAGCCTCTCTCTCTAGCCTCTCTCTCTAGCCTCTCTCTCTAGCCTCTCTCTCTAGCGTGCAAAAGTCTTTCTACCTTTTATGCGATTTATTTTGATTGTTATTGCAAAAGTAGTTGCAATTGCCATACTGGCCTTTATACTGACCGTACGGCTTAAAAAAGCCGCCGCCGCTGGGGGTTTTCCCAGAATCGATTGAGGTTTTATGATATGAAAAAGTACGCCGCACAAATACGCATTGCCCGACTTCACTTAGCAAACGACAATCTCCGCGCTTATCGCTACGGTATGAGCGGTTTACTCCGCAGCGCACCAAGCGGGCGCTCAGCCCAGTATCTCTGCAGCCAGATCCGCGCAGACGGCTTTGACATTCGACAGCGAGGCGGCCAACCAGTAATGGCCGAAGACATCTTGCCCGCAGCGTCTGGGCGACTATTGCGCTGGCCCGAACCATGTGCTGCCGACATCGTGCGCGCTGCGTCTGGGGGTGCAGCGTGAGCCATTTGCAGACAACGTATACAGCAGCGAAGCAAACCAGCCGAGGTTTGAGAATTTGGATCGAGGGACAAAAGCTGGCACTAGCTGGCTTTACTCCAGCGGCCCGCTATCAAGCTGTGTACGACGCAGTTGACAAGCGCATCACTTTAACGCTCGACGCGAATGGAGGGCGTAAAGTCACCGAGTCGAAGCGAGGCGGCGTGGCGCGTCCGATCATTGATCTCCAAGGAGCAATGCCCGCGTCCGTGTTTGATGCCGGAACACGCATTCGCGTTACTTTCACTCACGGCTTAATTGAGATCTCGCAGCATCACGAATCAAGCTCTCAGACTGAACGTGAAGCGCGTTTTAATGCCCGCAGCAGCGGCGGTACTATTGTCGAATGCTCCATGTTCACCGGCGGCGCTATTAGCACCGACGCTATAAGCAATGCTATCGCAGCGGCGGGACACAACACTCGCATCGGCTGGGTCTGTGAGATGGAATCCAAATATATCGAGAGTGCTGGCCAGAATTGTGCTGCTATCGACGACAGCACTACTTTTTTAGTGGGCAAAGCTGAAGAAATCGAAGCGCAGCTTTACACCCAATGCGACATACTGAGCTTTTCGATGCCGTGCGCGGGGTTCAGCAAAGCAGGTCGCGTCAAGCACGGGCAGACTCCCGAGCAGCATTCTGGTACTGCGCTCTTTGGTGTCATCAACGCTATCAAGAATGCCAACCCCGCCGTGCTTATCAGCGAGAATGTAACGGAAGCGATGGACTCGCCCATGTACACCTTATTGACCGCTGAACTGCGTAGGACGGGCTATCGCGTGTTCGAGCAAATCCTCGACCAGCGCCACACGGGGACTGTCGAGAATCGCAGAAGGTACTGGATGGTAGCGGTCTCTGAGGGTATCGCGCCAGAACAGTTGGAGCTATTGCCAGTTGACATCGAGCGCCCATCTATCGACTCACTTTTAGAGTCTGACCCTTGTGAGCCTTGGTGTGTAAATGAGGGGCTCAAAGATAAAGCGGTTAGAGATGCCGCAGCGGGCAAAGGTTTTGCAAAGCGGCAGCTTTTAACGGGATCAGAAAATCGCTGCGGCACTATCGGTCGGTTTTACAGCAAAAAGCGCAGTACTGAGCCTTTTATCGTCAATTCTGACGGCCTAGAGAGACTACTCACACCCGTCGAACATTGCCGCGTCAAGTCAGTACCTGAGCATCTCATCGGGGGGCTGGGCAAATGCGTCGCTCATGAAATCCTCGGGCAGTCCGTCGATTATCGCCAGCCCTTTAATTTGACTGCCGCACTTTTTGCTGCGCTTGGGGGTGCAGCATGATCACCGGCCAGCAATATTATGTTGACATCGGGGATCACTCGCTACATTTGAGCATCGACAAATGCGAGGATATCGATGGCCGCTTTCGCGCCTACTGTCACGACAGCAGCGAGTATGTAATTGTGAGCGGCTGGCTTATCGACAGCATCGAGCGCAGAGAGCCGGAGCTATTACTGCTCTAAAGTAATCAGCACAAAGCGTCTGCGAGACGGGCGCTTTTTATTGATTACTTTTAGATCAATGCGGCGGGGCGCTCCCCCGATTTTAATGAATGGGGTTTATTATGAATAATCGCAAAAAATTATCTTGGCCCGATCTGTGGCAAGCTCACTTGATGCACAAAGATGGCGCTGGGCGCTGGTATCCAGTCACCGGCACACCCGCCGCTGAATACATCGTAAAAGGGGGCTATCGAGCCCCCAGTCGCGCATGGCCCGACAGCTATGCGCGGGCTATCTTAACTCAAAAATTTGCGAAGTGGCTAAGCGAGAATCACCCTACCGACGCCCGAAAATTCGGCCTCATCGACAGTGAGGTGGCGTGATGGATACTCCAACGATTACTTATCATTCGCTATCGGATTACGTCGGCGGCACTTGCATTAGCAAAACATTTGAAGTCGGTCACGGTACAACTCACGCCGAGCATTTAGGGGAAATCACTGAATGGCTCGACGGCATTACCGAGGCGCTGGGCGATGGCGAATTGCGCGAGGAGTGGATCGTCTGCGATTTTGAAAATATCCCGTCGCGATATGTCGGAGAGTACAGCATCGATCCAGAGTGGTTTGATTATGTCGAGGCGCGGGAAATTAGTCATCTGGACTCGGAGGCATTCGACGCGGGTGTCGCACTTGGTCTACAAATCGACAACATCTCTGACAATTATATCGGGCATTTTAATTGTACGACTGATTTGGCGCATGATTACGTTGAATGCACCGGAATGCTCGACGGGCTCAATACGCGGGTCGCGAGTTACTTCGATTACGAATCTCTGGGCCGCGATTTAGCGATGGATTATAGCGAATTCAACGGCCACTATTTCCACAATTATTAAGGAGAGATAGCATGAAAATAGCAAATAAAGACGGATTTCGATGGGGCCAAAAAGCTTTTTTGATTGGACACGAATTAGGGCTAATTTGCGTCTCATATGGGGATTGCGAACAGGACGCAATCGATTATGCGGTTGACGAGGGTTATATGGACAGCGAGAAAATGTCCGACGAGGACTACTTAGAATATACGAGCAACGGCTGGGATGATAGTTACATTACTGCGGGTAATGCCAGCGAAGCTTTTTGGTGCGAGTATCTATGGATTAAACCTGCGAGTGCGCGAAAAGAGGTGACAGCATGAATACATCAGAAAGATTTTTGGGCGCGGGGCTGGTCGGCGGTGTGCTTGTGAAATTCACCCGCCACGGCGGCAAGGTGGTCGTCTATGCGGGTGGCCGAATAATTGGCAGCAGCGAGACCAAAGATGGGGCGCTGCGAATGGCTAAGCGCCTGTTGATCGGTAGCACTGTATGAAACCGCCCTTTTGGGCATAACTAAAGAGGAGAGTTTATGGACTCAATTGAAAAGCTGCGAGAGCGGCTAAAAAACTCGGGTGATGCTGCACTTATCGCCCTAGAGAAGTCGCTATCTAATAGCGATTTGCGGACGCTGCGGGCTCTTATGCGCTCGTCTGGAAAACTCGACTGATGATCTGCGCGGGGGCGCAGTGAAAGCCAAGGATGGCTATCGAGATACCCAAAATCGGCATCCAGAGCGACAGGGCGCTCCCCTGGACAAAACAATGAGCGGAGTCAATACAATGAAACATTACAGGAAAAGTGAAACATTACAGGAAATTTGCGATTTGCAAAGTGAAGCATTACAGGAAATTTGCGATTTGCAAAGTGAAGCATTACAGTCTTTTGTATTGGAGGTGACATCATGAGCTATCTAAAACAAACAGTAATATCTGGATTTAAAAACTCAGACGAGCAGCGAGATCACAGCACTTTGTCCGTGTCCGTGCTTCGCGGTCACTGGTCTAACACTTCGATCATCAACTCTGTGAAGCGCCGTTCACTTGATCCGACGACAGTAAAATTTCGCCACGATGTATCAGATTTGTCAGGCAAAGGTCGTGGCACTGACGGCGGTGAATTTACAATGACCAAGGATTACGAAATTGTGCAGTTGTCTGAAGACGTAGATGTTGACGACAGTCAAGACGTACACGATCTGTGGGATGAGGTGACAGTATGAGACTTTTTGAAGTGGCGTGTCAGCCAGCCAATGACAACGTGAGAATTAAAAATACAATCGTGTACAGCAATTTTTATTACGAGTCTTTCGGCACGTTGGAAGATGCGCTGAATTTTTGCAGCGAAAACTGTTCGGGCGAGAGTCGATACTTAAATATGCGAATCGAAGAGCAGCTTTTTGACGATGAGGATTGTCCTCACAGAGTAATAAATACGCATAATCCATATGAGCTGCTTGGGATAATAGAAGAGGTGACAGCATGAAAACAACAGCCGAAACGCTTTTCAACAAATACGCGACCTCGTTATTTCTCCCGCCAGAAGCGTGGGACAAGGCCGAAAAAATGTGTATTGAGAAAGATCAGGACTGGGACAAAGGCTCAACAACTTATATTTTTGATGACGATTCTGCGTTATGCGCTAAAGAATCCGGCTGGGAGGTGTCAGCATGACATTGAAAACTCACACAGATAACGGCCAAATCATAGTTGAACACGAAGAGCCGTGTTACGACTGCAACAATTCAGATTGCAGAGTAATTTTTTCGCAGAATGACATTTATTTTTTTGAGCGGTCAACACGTTGTAACTTTGAATCATCACAGTTACGCAGCGAGGCTGACAGCATGAAAAAGTTTACAGTCGAAATTCAATCAAACGAGGTAGGAGATTAAATGACTGAGATAAAAGACGATAAGCATAAGCCTCAGAAATCTGAGGCTCAACTTATGTACGAAAACGCCACATCTAATTTACAAGGGCGCGTGACACCGTCTCAGAAATCCCACTACGTCTGCGCTGCCCAAAAGGCAGGGTTTCGCAAGACATGGCAATGGGTGATCGAAGTGTTAGATCGAGAGGCGTTTAAAGAACTCCCTGATTGGGAGCGGAAGGTTGCATTAAAGGATAGTGATTAAACTCAAACATTATAGAAAAAATGAAACATCACAGACTTTCTATGAGCTTCTTTAGATAATACTCGGCTTTGAGGAGGTCTTGCTTTTGCAGTTCCACATCGTCGGCGCTCTTGTAGCGCCAGCGGTGTAGGTACTTCTTCACTGAACCCTCGTAGTAGTAGCTTACGTTCTCTCCCAGGGAATCTCTAAGGTAGTCGATGGCCTCAATTTTTCCGTGGTTGTAGTGCGGCGGCTTGTTCACAAGATCGACCACCTCATCTGGACTTGGCGCAAGTCTGTCCCAATCATCTTCTTTGTCGATTGTGTTCATTTTGCTGCGTAGAGCGTCCCACTCGGCTGGCGTTACTTCGGTCAGTCTGCGGGTTGTTTGATCCAAGCTGTAGCTACTCATCGTTGTTTCTCCTGTAGTCGCTGAATCGTTTTTTATTTGCGTGCTGCGCTTTCGTCCATCGGCCACCTCGGCCACGCCTCATTGCAGTTTGCTCTGCAAGCCCTGCGCGGCGTTGGATAGTCGGCTTACACGCTTCGCAGTTTGGGTCTGGCTTTGCAAGAATGTGGTGCATACAAAGGTGGGCGAATGCATTTCCCCAAGTTTTTACTTCCCAACCTCGGCGGCCCCATTGATCATCAAAGATTGGAACTTTGTTTTCTTTGCACATTGTGAGTTTTTCAAATCGTGTTAATTTCATTAGTTTAATCACCTCTTTTTTGGCTTCCAAAGTTTGGGTTTCTTTGATCTGAAGTTGTAGTCTTTGTAATGTAGGATTCTTGCGAGTCTCGCTTGGACAATGGCATCTTTTTCGCTTATGTCCGCATTTGCGTAAGCGGCTGCTACTTGCGACCACTCAGGTCGATTACCTAAGATTTTTTCGGCAGTGATCTGCCCTACTCTCGGGCATCCTTTATACCCATCGACTGGGTCGCCAATTAACGCTTGCGTAAAGAAACTTTTGAGCGCCTCTTCATCTGAGATGTCGAGCAGTTCGTTGTTCATCGGCCTAAAGAGCTTTCCAGGGATGGTCTTCATGTCTTTGTCGTCGCTAACAATGATGCTGCGTGACTTTGGGGCCGTAGCAAGAATCCCCATAACATCATCGGCTTCTAAAGTCGGCACTGTGAGGCTGTCGTAGACACTTCTTACCCACTGGACAAGACTTTTGTAACCGACAGGCTTGCGAGATCCCTTCCGATTACTTTTGTAGTCCTTGTGCACCTCGCGCCGAAAGTTTTCTTTATCACTGATGCACATCACAACTTTGTCGATGTCTAAACGACTTTTAGCGTTTTTGACTTGAGTAGAAATAAGTTTTCGCGCTTTGTGGAGGTCGCTGTGTAGACTCCAAACGTCATTGCCCCAGTGTGTTTCCTCTTCACTAACAACAGCGGCTTTATAGATGAACATATCGGCATCGATGAGGAGCCGCAGTTCTGTGTCTTTACAAAAAGTTTTTAAGTTCGTCATACAGTTCCATCCTTAATAGGTTGCCTTCTTCGGTTATTCGCCACAGGTTGCCCCACACATCAGGCGCATCGAGAGTGCTTATGAAGCCTTCGGTAGCGCATAGAGCGACCCAAAAACTTGATTCCCGAGCAAAGTTACTTTTCGTGGTGAAAGGATTTCTTGCGGCTTTATCTAGCGTTGTATAGATTGCACAGATTTCTTCAATTGAGTCCTTAAACATAAAATAGAAATCGTTTTCTGCATCAGTGGGTGTCTGCCCAAGTTGTTCCAATTTCGTATGATGCTTCAGTTTTGATTTTTGTGATTCCGAGCGTTTCGCCAGCTTTTTCTGCCATTCTGAGAACGATATTACCGACATGATCTCCTAACTCCTTACCTTTAACTGCGATTTGAATTTCGTCGTGAATCCAACCTTGGATGATCACGCGATCCTGTAAGTTTTGATTTTTGATTTCATCATCAACTAGCTTCAACCACTGCTTGCACACGATTGCACCCCCGCTCTGGAGCAATTGGCTAAGGAGAACGTGTTCGGCTCTAATGAATAGCTTTCGCCCATCTAAGCCAATCAAATGTCCGCGCTTGTATGAGTTGCCGAGTTGTCTTTTGAGAGTCTTAAATGCGGGCATACCCGCGTCGAAGTCAGCTTTCAGCCTCTTGCCAAGCTTGGCGTTACCGCCGCAAATGGTGCCGATTAGCTTGTCACCTCCACCGAAAATGAGGCTGTAGATGAATCCTTTTGCCATGCTGCGTGTAGTCAGCCCCTCGACTAACGACTGGTTATAACTATGGATATCACCTTCAATTATCTGCTGTGCATAGATTCCATCGTCGGGCAGATAGTGCGCCAGCACACGTAGCTCAAGAGCCTGTAAGTCACTTCCGAGCAGCACCCACCCTTTATCCACTGTAAATAGTTCACGGCACTTTTCGCCGTAAGGAGCGCGGCTGCTTGGCGTTTGAGCCAGATTTGGTGAACGGTGGATTGCTCTTGAAGATATAGTCCCGCCGCTGATTATCTGATGCCGCAGCCGTCCATCGGCATCGACAAGCTTTAACCATGCAGCCTTACCCTCCGCAAGCATCCCCAGCCGCTTCTGTATCAGAAACATCTCCGCTAACTTTTTGGCCTCTGGATATTCCAGGGAGGACAATACCGACTCGTCGATCTTACCTTCGCCACTGGGGGTGAAAACTTCTGGCTTCCAGCCGTACTTCTTAGAGAGACAGAATTGAATGTGCTTACGACTGTTTGGGTTGAAGTCTACAACCTTGACCTTTTTAAAAGGCACGCCCTTTTGATAGCCTCTGGCCTTGTTGTTGACCTTCGGAATAAAAGTTTCAGAGACTTCCCACGGCTCAAAAACAGTTCTGAGTTCGTCATTAAGCTCCGCTCGGCGTAGGCTGAGTTCAGCCAGTAAGTCAGTGGCTTTGCTAATGTCAAACCGCCAACCGGCGTTGCCAATCCTTTCGCAAATCTCAGCTAACTCATGCTCCAGTGTCATCGACTGCTCACTGAATCCTTGGGTCATCAAAAGCTTGTACAAAGCCATCGTGACGGTGACATCTTTTTTACAGTAGTCGATCATCTCTTGTGAACAGACTTCCCAACCACCTGAGTAATCGTCCTTTAGAATCTTCATCCGCAGCCCCCAAGCTCTTAGGCTATGACTGCCGAGGAGTCTTCTCGGGAATTCATCGTGTGAGAACTGCCGCGCTGAATCTTCTTCTATCAGATTTGCTTTAATAAGCCTCGAAAGTACAAGCGTATCGGTCACCTTACCTTTAGGCTCAAACCACGGGTAAAGCTTCTGGATTGCAGGGATATCGAAGCCTATGATGTTATGGCCTAAGATTTCGTCGGCATCCTGTAGCTTTATCAGCAGAGCTTCTATCTCTTCGTGTCCGACTGCTGCTTCTACCGTCGGCTCTGGATTATCTAAGTCGATGTAACCGCAGCAATGAAGCGTGTCTAACTCTTTTAGTAAGCCGTTTGTCTCAAGATCAAATATTATTCTCATAACGGCATATTCCCCTGATATGGGCGCAGGGCTTTTTCAGCTTCCGTTACCCTGGTTCTAAAGAAATGCCGTTTGTTTGGGTACTTGGATTGCCACAACCTTGCGTAATAAGCTGTCATGCTGTTCTGTAGCTTGAAGCCAAGCGGGTCTTTCGTTTCAACTTCGCAGTGCCAACGTATGCGTTCAACAATGGCTTTGGCACTAAATTGCTTTCTGCCTGACTGCACCGCTTGATTTGCAAACGACTGAAACAGCATCCAAATGTGTGGATTCTTTTTGTGATACTTCAGAAAATCTCGCTCAAGGCGAGTCCGTCCGATTGACGGAAGATAGTCTTCGTGCATGGGATTCTCCTTAGAATTTTGGGATCGGTTCGTTTGCGCCATCGGTGAACCACGCCGACTTCATGGGGGTGAAGGAATGCACCCTTGGCTAAAAAGGAATGTCGTCAGTGAACACTTTGGTTAAGCGTCCTGTTGTGCGGTTGTACTCAAGTTCATCTGCAAGCCCAGTTTGTCCTGTGAATCTGTTTTTTAAGACGACAAGCTGCCGCCGATCACTGTGTGAATCCTCTGGATCTTTTTGGATGCCCAAGACGGTGTCCGCAAGTTGAGCCAGTGAGTGTGAGCCCCGCAGTTCAGACAGCCGCATCGGCGCACCATCTTCGTGACCTAATGCGCCCTGTGGCCGTTTCAAATGGGACACCACAAAGATGCAAATCTTTAGTTGCTGACAGAGGCTCCTAAGTTCGGTCATTAAATGATCGATTAAGACGCGCTCATTCGGTGTTTCATTTGCTGCTGTACTGACCACCAAAGAGATGTGGTCTAGGATTATGTGAGTACACCCCCGAGCCAGCGCCATGTATTGAATGTGGCTAAAGATTCGATCAGGCGTTGGACTTTCTCTGTCGCTGAACATGACTAACTTGTTTGTGTTAAACAGAGCATCATGCGTATCTTCAATCTGCTGTTCTGTCGCGAGGTACTCATCTATGCGAATGGGCAACTCTAAGTGTCTCCCGATCAGCCCTTGAATGTGCTGTACGTTAGTCTCCTCTAGTGAGAATACGCCCACGGTCTCACCGGCTTGGTGTAAGTGGTACACAAGTTCTGACATAAGCGTTGTTTTACCCACGCCGCTGCCAGCCCCCACGGTTATCAAAGATGGCTTCTGTATGCCTTTAGTGATCTCCTGTAGCTGCGGATATGGGTAAGGCGTAGACGTAACAGTGGATCTTTGACTAATGATCTTCCTGATATCGTCAGTATCGACGATGCCTTGCGGCCTCCACTCCTTCGCAGAAAATATGCAGTCAACTATTGCTTTGGTGTCTCCAGCCACAAGGGCTTCGTTAGCGTCTTTATAGCCGACTAATTTAGCTATCTTGATGCTGCCTAGTGGCATTGCAGCAGCGACATCTTCTGCCGCCTCTACCCCCTTCTCGTCGCTGTCAAACATCAATATGACTTCTCTACAAGCCACTAGTGCATCCCAGGATTTAAGTATTGATTTCTTCGCGGCGGCGGCTCCGTTAGGTAACGACAGCGCCGTATAGATTTTCATTAGCGGATTGACAGAGAGAGCATCTATCTCGCCCTCCGTAATCACTACCTTACTGTTTGCTTGCAGTAAGTGGCTCCCGAATAGAACCACATCTTTGGGATCACCTAACCACTTAAACTTTTTGTCTTTTGTCCTAATTTTCTGTGCAACAACTTGTCCTTTGGCATTTCTGTAATTTGCAACTTGGACTGTTTGGCCGTTGATTTGGGCAATGTGATAACCGTATTTTCTAGCAGTCGTTGCATCAATTTTACGCTTGGATATTGGCCTATATTCACCCACTAATAGCTGACCATTAGTTTTTTGTTTGGGAGCTTCTACCGAATTCTCACTAGGCTGTTGTACATGGTTATTGCAGCCAAAACAGTAACTGTGGCCGTCGTCATAGAGGGCATTATTGTCTTTGCTCCCGCATTCACCGCATGGTATATGCCGGACAAAAGCAGCTTTCGACTCTCCTTCTTCTTGCATTCTGTTCTCCTCCTTAAAAAAGAAAGGGTGCCACTGATGACACCCCCCTTTGTCACTCTTCTAGCCATTCTTTCGGGATTAGACGTTTGGTATACCGCCATCCGTGCTTTTCGCAGAAGTCGCCGTAGGTAGTTTTGCTGCCCTTATAGATTTTCTGGCGTGGGTTACTGAAGACAAATCTAATGTCGAGGTGAGGGTGCTGCTCTTTGAGTAGACAGTGCTTCTTGCGGTCAGCGGAATCCCATAAACCTTTTGCTTCGACATAAAAAAAGCCACCTTTCTTTGGCAGCTTGAAGTCGGGCGTATAGGTTGTACTGCGCTCAGGTACAATGTAATGCACTCTGTCTGTCTCGTAATAAAGCTTATGACCTGCGTCAACGATTTGCTTTGCTAAAAAATCCTCAAGGCCACTTCTAAAAGTCGCCCTCCTCGACCGCTTCATCATTAGCATCTCCAGCAGTTTCTAAAATGTCTTCTTCAGCATCAGCCCCATCCGCGACAGTAAATCCTCCATCAACCACGCCAAAGCTATGCGCGGGGTCTCCAGACACCACCTCTATCAGTTGGACTTTTGACATCTGTAGTTTTATGCCTTTGGTGCCGCTGATGTTGTATGGACTAATAGTGCCACCGAAGATTACTTGAGAGCCCCCCCAGATTGCGGGTATCTTCTTGCCAGTCAGAATGTTGACATCACAATCAAAAATGACCGGCGCGTAATTGCTTTTTACTTTCATTGTGACTTGGCCTGTGTCTTCATCCACAGAGTATGGAATGCGGACATTCTTAGAAGTGCCGTGAGCTTCTTTTACTGTATCGTCGATTAATTTAATCAAATCGTCAGCGACTTCAGCGTCGAAAACGATGTTGCTTTGATAGACACCATCAGCATTAAACTGCGTGTCTGGTATTTTAAGCCACGGATACTGTGCTACTCCGACGGGCGTTACGAACGGGACTTTTTTGTACTTTTCTGACATACTTTGGTACTCCTTGGTGTGGTGTGAATTGGCAAAATGCCGAGGTTTCTTGCTTTGGTTTCTAACTCTATAGGGAGCGGCTGGCCGCGCATTTCACACGCCAACATCTGCTCCCTTACTCTTTCTCTCGGGTGCATAAACGCTCCAAATTCAGTAAAAGGGGGACGAAAAAAAGCCCCAATTAAGGGGCTGTAGGGGGAAACTGAAGTACTTCTCTGCTTTGTCAGCTAAAGCAGTACTTCGCGTTGCGGATTCCAGATATACATAAATCACCTTTTGGAGGTATATCATTTGCACAGATACGATCAGGCTTCTTTAGCTGCGACTGGACTTCGTTCAGTAAATCAGTGAAGACACACCGATCTTGGTACATCTCGACAAAGGCTTCACGCACCGAACGATACATAGCAGGTGTCTCACACGGAACGCTTCCAAAAGAGTCGTGGATGACAAAGAAATCCCGCATCCCTGGCTTACCATCTACATCTGGCCGAGATGCCTTGAGTATCGTGCTGAGAAGGTGTGAAGAATCCATCGAGTGTACAAAGTTTGCTGACACCGCTGCCATGCTTTTCCGTCGGTCAATGTCTGGGCTGAAGGATATTACTGTGGCTTGCTTCCGCTTTTTGACTTGTAGTCCGGTGTCATACATAAAGAGCTTTAAAGCGTGGCGTATTTTTTTCGGGTACTTGTGTACGACAATGAAGCCGCTGGGTGTTGTCCAGCGAACTGGCTTATTTTCAAGCCCAAGCGCAGACGCACAGCTTTTTAAGAAGTTCATACCGGCTTCGGCGCTCTGTACAGTCTCTTGCACAGAACTGTAGTTAATCTCCGCGAGGAACCTTGCCGCTGTACGCTGCTCTTGCTCAGTATCACCGAATGGGTGGCGCTCTATGACACCTTCGATCACGCTGTAATTGAGCGGCTTCAAGAAGTCCTCAAAAATCTGATCAGCAAAACCACTCACAGCGGAATTATAGCCAAAACACATAGTATTTCTTTTCGTGTGCTTTCGATTGATGCCAAAGTTGAGCCATTTCTCCGCAAGAATTTTCCTACGCTCTTCTTTTTCCAACTCCTCGGCAGTGTCTGCGGTGGAGTTACAATCAAGAATAGCCCGCAAATTTCCCACCGTGAGTTCTGCTACTTTTTGGTACACATCTTGCGGACTCTCACTCGGCACTAAATTGACCAACGCCCCGTCTTTACTGTTTTTAGACGCGGCTGAGTAGTGCTGCACTCCGCTGTTTGTTCCGTCGAGAGCCGTGGGAATACCACAAAGATACGCTTGCCCATCCTCAAGGAAAGTTGCGTAAGCATCACAGGCTGCAAGAAACTGAAAAGGCTTATCGGCTTTAGACCAAAAATCAAACGTGCCTTCGATGTCGCCAGCAACTTCAAGAATTTTGTCCTTGTTTGCTTGGAACCAAAGCTCTCTATCGACGAATGGCTTGTTACTGACTTTTTCAAAATCGTAGACATTGGCGGCGTGTATCATTAGCCACTTTAGACCTTCAGCGTCGATGGCTTTACCTCTCGCGAGGAGAAATAGAGCTTTAATATGGTCATCTCTGTGGTAGCTGAAACTGCTGACGGGGTACACTCGGCCTCTTGTATCCATGTTCCAACCCAGATAAAACTGATCGTAATCCGTCAACTCAAAGGCGCAAGTAAGGTCTTGCTCCATCAAAGACTGAGCGGACTTTATGCCGAGGTTCCTGTCCTTTATTGATCGAATTTTTTCCGCAGCGGCACTTTTTTGTACTTTTGAAAGCGCACCAAATTCTTCTGGGCTTAACTTACTAGATTCCTGAAGTAATGAAGATTTTGGGAATTTTCCAAAGTCACAACCCTTTGCCCAAGCCCAGCTAAGTGCATTCAAAACGAAGACGTTAATTTTAAGTGGTGTCTTCTGGAGTAAATTAAGTGAAGTAAGGAAATCAGGTAGCTGCTGCTCACTGTCACCTAGATTTTTAAGCACTCCAGTACCTGCTTCTTTC
>Ga0115008_10003199_pt1 | contig 13549 bp, 13 predicted proteins | sample FraStrMetagenome_FD_87164 | JGI IMG/M metagenome (GOLD analysis project Ga0115008, IMG submission 87164) | Marine eukaryotic phytoplankton communities from Arctic Ocean - Fram Strait ARC3M Metagenome | ecosystem: Environmental > Aquatic > Marine > Oceanic | place: Fram Strait | collected...
AGTATGGTAGCAACGAACAGCGGAATAATGGGATTCTCCGAATCGTCTCGTCGGCACTCTTTCTCGTTTGCATCCTCTATGCTCACTCCAAACTCCACGTTCTCACCTTGGAAGTGATCGTCTTCTTTCTCTTTAAGGCAGAAACTTTCCAACGCGAATTTGAGTGCTGTGTCATAACATAAGATGGCTTTGCTTGAGTCGGAAACGCTCGCACCATACTTGTTAAAAAAAATCTTCTTTTTCTTTTTCATTTGATTGTTAAATTTTATCATTAATCGAGAAAGTACGACTACATATGTATTATTATTATTACTGCAATGTTTAGCCGAAGTAGTGCGGACTACTCCAAACTGTGCTCTCGTGTGACAAGCACCATTGTTGTTTTCATTACTGCTATTGTTATCACCCACTCCAGTACCCATGACACTGCTAATAGCCACCTACTAAATTAAAAACAGATTGCTCGCGCGCTCTGTGTCTCCTCCTTCTTCAAACGCGACTCCAATCGATCTAAACTAAAGGTAAAAATTTATCTTATGTTCTAACGCCGATTTTGACTCTCATGTATGCCCACAAAACGACTGCCCCAACAAATATACCAAAGAAGGGATTACACAATATTACGTACAATTTATACTTGAACTTTTACGTACATTTCTTCGATACGTTATTTACTACGTTACGTGAGTTTCTACGTGAAATAGCTAGCATGATATCTGCATTTTGATAATTTGTACTTTCAAGCATTTTAGTGAAAAATCCGTATCAGTTACCTTGCTAGTTACGGTATGTACAAAACAAAAAATGTATATGATCTGCGAGGTGCATTAGGTGGCGTTGTTGCTCAGGAATGAAAGATGTCTGTTTATTATTTGTGGCTAATAGTAATTTGTCTATATAGCAAGGGTCATTAGGTTGTCTGAATTTCAAAGATTTTCAAATGACAAGTAGGTGATTTCAAAGATTTGCAAATTTCTCATATCTGTACCGCTAATTTCGAAGTATTCTGCTAAGGTACCTGTGTATGTGTATGTGGGTGGTTATTTGGGCTTTCGTTGTTATGTATTATGCTTATTACATTTATCTATTATCATCTCTCTACATTCGTACATACATATGGTCATACGGTCATACGGTTCTCTGGTAGTAAAGGTCATTCTGTATTCTTTTAATATATATGTGCATAGAAATTCATACAAGTTCACATTTATTCGGCGTAATAACGATGACATGCTCCGAAATCATCGGATGAAAAATAATTAGAAAATAGGGGATCTCACTTAAAAGATTCAACAATACTGCAACTACAATAAAATGCTGTCTTCCTTCTTTATCGTAGCGGCATATCTTCCATTGTTTGCGACTGCAACTGCAAATGCAGACGATTTCCAGGTCTACAAAGGATGTGTTGATTATCCTTGGTCTGCCACATTGTCAAAAACGCAACAAGTGACTACCATCCTAGGCCTGTTTGATGTGGAGAATATTACCAATTGCCGTGATCTTGAACAACATCCTGCTTTGTGTGATTACTTTGGAGATACTCTGTTTGGAGATAGTTTAATGTACCCTAACGAAGCGTGCTGCGCTTGCGATGGTGAGGAGTGTAGGATAGCTTTCTCTGCTTGTAATGCAGGCAAACTATATTGCAATTAAATTTACTAATTTGAACTTACTTTGTTGGGAAGGTGGAATGAAGCTGGAAGATGAAGAATATATTTGCGTTGATCAGCCTAGATGGTATGATAGATTTGATTATAACTGCAGTTATTACGCGTCAGATCCACCGAAAACGAATAAATGGGCATTAAACCAAAGAATGTGCTTGGACTCGCTTGACGACCCTAGTGGTGAAGGTTGTTGCGTGTGTAACGGAGGTTTGATCATGCCTCAGGAAAATTTTACAACTTTTGCGGATGGCATCGCAAGCACACCGCCCCCAACTGCAAGTCCAAGTACCACTTTCACTAAGAGTAGGTTCGATAGCTGTAAAGACAATCTTGCTTGGAAGGATACATTTACAGCGTCAGGATGTTCGTGGTATGAAAAAACTTATGAGTCAGATCTATCCCTACTTCCAGAAAATAGCACCGATCTTGATATAGCAAGTAATAGGTGTAGACACTACGGAGATAAAGGATACAATAAAGGATATTCAGCAACTGATGCATGTTGCGTTTGTAACACTACTGAGAACACCGGAAGTTTACAGGGTGGGATAAATACTGGTGCCGTAATAACGAAGGAGATCCCAATAGAGGACATACCAAACCGCAAGGTCCCTCCATACGATAATTGTAAAGATTTAGAAACTTGGCGAGTTGTTGACTTTACTTGTGGCGATCTGGTAGAAAATAACGGAGAATACGATTTTCATTGCGAAAGATATGGACTCGTTCCAGGCTCTTATGGTTTAACTGCCAATGATATGTAAGAAAATGAACCAGTACTTTCAGCTTTGTTTTAGACTTCGTTCTCATCTCTGCTTTGTTATTTCATATAGGTGTTGCCCTTGTGGTGGTGGTTACGCAGGTCCAAATCTTAGCAGGACATTCCGAGTAAACTATACCTACTACAAAACGGACTCTTACGCCAACATTCCGTACGAACTGTATACAAACAGAACAGACGTTGATAGTATAGGGAAGGCAGGGTCGATACCTAGCTTTTTTGATATGGCTGCTGTGTATGGTGCTTGGGGATACTATTCACAGGAAATTTCGTTGATCTCTCAGATGGAATATCCAAATAGTGAAATCAATCAGTGCATATTCGGTAGGATAATATTATTTTCGTAACGAGTTTTTCAAAATGCTCAAATTAGTTTTCTACACAAAATAGATGTGACTTCGAATTTTCTGGATTTCTGTATCGGTGAGTTTGAAGTTTATTGACGTTATCTCAATTGTGTGCGTCACGTTTTTATTATTTGAAAGGTACCTTCTGGGACGTGCCAAGCAACATTTTAGGGCCCTATCCAAAGAAGACGAAGAGCTTGGTCACTTCGAAGTTTTTTATGGTTGTAACGGTTGAAAAATTCACCTTTTTGGATTTGATTATAACTCCATTTCAACCTTTTACTGGATATGCTTGGCTTGGCATAATACTTACAGTTTGTTTCATGGTATGCTTTACACTTAACTTTGGTCACTTTCAAAGACATCTCTAACATGTCTTCACCTCTGTGTAGGTTTGTGCAATGAATATCATTGGTGATAAAAGCGACGAACCAAAAACGAAACGAAGTATGTTAACGACATATCTTTATTACGTTACTACCAGTTTTACTGGTGGTTCAGTAGCACGAGAATCTGAATCGCCGTCGAAATCTGAAAAAGTAGTCACTATCGGGTTTGCAATTTTTAGCCTGTACGTTAAAAAAGACTGTCTCACCTTATCATGACGTTGCTCATTTTTGTTTATCGAAATATGATAATACAGCCTGATTTTAACTGCGTATACAGCAACATCAGCGGTTGCATTACTGGTGAATAATAACGTAAAATTTGAAGATCTTGCTGATATTTCAAGGTGAGATAGGCGACATAGGTTGAACGATAGGAGATAAACTCGATCATTTTGCGTCATACGTATGTTGACTCTCTTTCTCTCTTCTTAAGTCATACAGATGTAAGTCTGTGCGTGGACGCAGATTTGATGACGTTTTTCTTACAGGAACACCGAGAAACATCAAGCATACTTAAAAGTTTTACTGGTTCACCAATCGAAATGATGAATACATTGTTTCACGAAGACGATTTTCCAGAAAAATGTGACGCTTTAGTAATGAGTGAGGCTGCGTATGATGGAGTTGAGCGTTATACAGATGATTATTGCACAAACACAGCTATACTGTTGGACGAGGAATTGATGGAAGTGGATAATGTCATAGTAAGTTTGTCATCTTCTCAATGTCATAAAATGTCGCCTCGCCCGTTTCTAATATTTTTTCTAATTCTAGTACTTCTCACCAAGTCTAGAAACCGATGCAGATGATCTCATTGAATCCTTTAACTTGTTGATTGACGCTAATATCTATCTTGACCTCTTAAGTGAATTCAATGCCGATTTTACCACGGAAAGACCAAATAAATGTGATATCACCCATGGCGAAGGTAAATAAATATTGAAAAGAAATTCTTTAGCAAAATTCATGTTTCTTTTTTAAATTTCACAGATCCAAGTGGCGACTCGTTTCAGTTAGGCTTTGTTCAGGTTATGGTTCCCTTACTATATTCTATACTTTGTACTACCATTGGTTTGATCTTATATTTTTTCAAGCGTTCTAATCGCGCAAAACTTAACAAAATGTTAAACTTAGAGCTAAGCACTGAAGAAAAAGACGCTCTCCTAGGTGAAGAATTATCGGGTCAAGAAGCGACAGATCTAATTGAATTATGCAAGTCTCTTCACATCTCCGAGAGCGACATCTTAGTTGGAATCGATATGTTACCCGATAAAAGTCAATTGGTTAAACTTTGTTTCAACAAAGTTGCGTCAAGTTACACTCGAAATTGCGAAGAGATCGCAGAATCGTTGGCGTTGTCCGAGTTATATGTGCTTTTGGAATTTTGTAATGGAAGTAAGGAGATGAGCACAGAAACAAGCGAATCTTGTCATTTGCTTAGTGTAGACGGTCTCAATGAAACGGATGACAAAATTGCAAGTACGCTCGTTGTAGAATTGATGAAATCTCCAAAATCTCGCTTGTTGGCTCTCAACTGCGCAAGGACAAAGGCAAATGCAAACGCAAAAGGTAATGACTTTGATATAAATACATTGTTGGTAGGATCTGCTTGAAAATCAGGAGTATCCTGGGTAGGGGTATAGTCTACTTAACAATTAGATACACTTTGAAGTACGTAGGGGTACGTGATATCAGTCTCAATGCGCTGGATGCTAAGAAAGGCATGTAGATGCCGAAGGAATACTCGGAGTACAATGAACGATGAACCTCTTCCGATTCAATGACTGGCTTATGATTTTTAATTTTCCAAAACTACATTTTGATACCGGGTAACTAAATGGTGTCGAATTGCTTGTAGTTGGTCACTTTAGCGAAGTGAAGAAAGGATTCAAGCAGTCAATCCATTCACTACCAAGGTGACTGCAGAATCAGAAGCATGACTCCTACAAGCTCTACGGATTACAGAAGGAAAGGTGCTTATGCTTTATTCAAGGAAAGATTTCAAGTTGCGCTAACTGCTACTGCTCCTCTTCCGGACCAGTGATTGATGAAGAGGACGAGCTATTACTATAACTATAGAGGAATCTATAACTGGTACAAGAGTAGATGTTCACAAAATGATAGTGTAACTTTTCCAATCACGAAGTTTTCTTCAGATAGGATGGAAAGCAGCACTATATGTTGCATACCTAAACCGTGCTACATTTAAAGAAAGATTCATTGGAAGTCGTGATTACTCCTCAACAAACATCAGATGAAATAATATCCGGGACTTCGCACACTGTTTAAAATGATGGTAACTCGAATTTACTGCTGTGTAACTTTCTCAATTACCAACGCCTCTTTAGATAGAAAGCTAAGCAGCGCTATATGTTGTATATCTACACCGTTAGCACCTAGCGCGTCGTACATGTGTTACATTAAAAGCAAGAATACTTGAAACTCGTGATTACTCATCAACAAACATTAATTTCGTGCAACGATTTTTTCAAAGAAGCAAGAAAAAAAGGACAATGATATGAAAATCATTGTTATATAACCTAGAATTGTTTGTCATAACGGACGATTGCTACAATAAGCTCACTCAGGCCTATCCCACTACCTTTTCTATTTCCACAGTCGTTGCAAACTGATGTTGGAATCAGAATCCTTCTTCATTACCTTTGCAACTGCCATTTCGAAGTCCTCTTGCGTCACGTGGACTCGGCGTTCTCTGAGAGCAAACATTCCTGCTTCCGTGCATACTGCTTTACACTCTGCTCCTGATGCATTAATCATTTTTTCTGATATAACTTTTAGATCGATATTTCGCAATAAGTTCATCTTTCTCGAATGAATCTTCATAATACTGACACGATTCTCAAGACTTGGATTCGGAAATTCAATCTTACGATCAATTCGACCAGGACGAAGCAAAGCAGCATCCAATATATCAATTCGATTCGTAGCCATAATCACCTTAATATTCTGCGCAGGCTCAAACCCATCCAACTGATTCAACAATTCAAGCATCGTTCGTTGAACTTCCGAATCTCCACCACCCGCACCCCCACGCGCACTTCCAATACTATCAATTTCATCCATAAAAATTATACTCGGAGCAGCCTCACGCGCCATCACAAACAACTCACGAACCATACGCGAACCTTCTCCAATATACTTCTGCACAAGCTCAGCACCCGACACACGCACAAAGGTACAATCCGTATGATGCGCCACAGCCCTCGCCAACAACGTCTTACCAGTCCCCGGCGGCCCATACAACAAAACACCCTTCGGCTGCGCCACACCCAACGACTCAAACAACTCCGGATGCTTAATCGGCAACTCAATCACCTCCTTAATCTCCATCACCTGCTTCTCCAATCCACCAATCATATCGTACGTACTATCCGGGACTGCCTCCACCTTCATAAGCGACACGAGGGGATCTACCTTGGTAGGTAAAATCTTATGCAAGGTATAACGCTCATTCCGCAACGCCACTCGCGTATTCGGTTTCAAATCGTTGATATCAATCTCCGGATCGAGATCCACTACATTTTTGGTACCCTCCGGATGGACTTTGACCAAAACCTTCTTTTGTCCCATTTGCTTGACAACCTCTCCCACGTTCGATGCTGGTTCTTGCAGGTGGTATAACTCCTCACGTAACAAACGTACGCGAGCGTTGAGATCGTTTCGTTGGGCCTTGAGTCGTTCCAAGTCAGTTTGTCGGGTGTGGATTTCGTTGGTTATTTGTGATATTTTGGTGCGGTAATAGGTGGACATGCCACTGTCGTTGTGAGATTTGGTAGTGGTGATTGTGGTAGTGGTAGTGGTCATGGTATTCAATTCAGTTCAGTTCAGTTCAGTGGTTGGGTTTGAATGACATGTATTGTTTTATAGGAATAAGTGTTTGTAGGGGTTGTGAAGGTTTTTATTGTGGAGGTGGAGGGAGTTTTTTTTTTGGGTGTTTTTCGATTGGATGTCTTTGTTTGGGTGTTGTCGGTGTCCATCGTACTCGTACATTTGTACACAACAAAAGGATTTTGGAAGACTCGAAGAGTGTCGGCAAATGGGGGAATTCATGCTCTGTGTGGTTAACGGTTATTAGGCTAAATGTAATGAGTATAACGGTGAGTGGGCGAAATGGAATCTGAATAGCCTTTAGCCTATATGTTTTTAGTTTTTAGATCTACTCGTACGAGTCGTACGCGTGTGGTAACGGTAAATGTGTGCGAGAGGAAAAAAGAAGAATGGCCTCTCTCCCTAAGAGAATACGATTTTGGCGCGGCACTCGTGCACATCGCAGGTTCTTATTTTTTCCCAAACTATTTTCGTGGTCGCCGCTGCTGACTATTTTTATTTATTCCTTGAAATCATCGATATGAGCCAACCTAGTTCTTACAACAACTACCAACACTCACGTCATATCAATCAAGCTGATCCGTTAGATGGACTGGTGGTACGACCTGGGGTGGAGGAGGGTGAAAGTGACGAAGATGAGGACATGCTGATGTTTCATGAAACTTCGTCCGATATTCTTACGACGCTGGAAAATATTTTCTTGCGTTATTCAAGTGCCTCGGTAGAGCCTCATTCTTATCCTAATCATTTAAAGAAACAACCATTGGTGAAGCTCAGTGAGCTTGGCTGGGCCCATGTCATTTGTTGTGTTCAGAATTGGGGCAGCGTATGCTGGTAAGATCATTTTTGGAGTTTCTAAATGTCCAACTTTTTAGCTTATACTTTTGCAATTCTGAAATTTCATAGTACAGCCCGTGTCCTGCGAGACGTCGCTTACTGGAAGGAGACTGGTACTATCCTTCATTACTTACTCAGACGCGCCTCCAATGTCCCAGTTATGCTCGTCGAGATTATCTTGTGTATCCAAGACTGCAAAGGAAATCCTCTTGGTGAATACATGTGTACCGACCCTGATGGCGATGGAAATTTCCCGCTGCACTTAGCCTGCTGTGGAGTGGGCCGAGAGGATGTCGATATATTGGAAATGTTGACTTTAACGGACACTGATGCTCTGGATCATGTAAATACGTTCGATGAGACGCCTTTAGAGATATTACTTCGCGAGAGTGTGCTATCCTGCTGTTCACTGACTTTTGAAACAAAACGAGAACACTGTCGTATACCATGTGAGAAAGTATTTTATCCGTTCAATCAACTGAGAAGTTGGTGCAGTGCCTATTATGGTACCGCTCACGCAGGTGACGAGGCAATAATCAAAACCCTGCGATTTCTCTACGGCTCAAGCTCCTGTATCGAAGGGTTAGAATGTCTTCGAAACGGTGCCCTTCATGCTGTTCTAGAGCACGGAGGTTGGCCTTCAAGTGTCATAATCGAGGACATACTACGATTCTCTCCCGATGACCTCTCTAAATCATATCAGACGAAAGAAAGGCAATTGATGTATCCATTTATGATTGCTGCGATTGACAATCGAAACTGTCTAGACACTGTTTATCGACTTCTCCGCCAGGTTCCGCATCTTCTCGAAAGTGATTGTGCCCTTCTTCTTAAACCAAAAGGAAGAAAGCGCAAGGCTGACGACAAACGCTAGCTATAACATTAAACTACATTGGCAAAGCTAATGTAAACTCAACATAAAGTGAAAGATTTAGATTGTGGCGGAATAGGTTAAATTTTTATGCCTACATAAATGTCCACATTGAAGATTGCCAATTTTTTCAAGTCTTGGGCAATGCTCCCTAAAATGTATAGGGCATCAATTCCATTTTATACACAGACACCGAATACAAACCAAAAGATATCTCGAAAACTTACCCAGATCCACCCCCCCCCCCTAAACCTGAACAAACGAAAAGGTATCTTGCGCTTACGACAGATTGAGAGATTCTTACAAGTAATCCAAGAGCCAATTGAATTGAAAACGATAACAAAGCCATGACTTTACATGGGATTGTGGTTATGATTGCTCAAAGTAAGGTCTTCATTTATTGAAGTTCTGTTTTGATAATAACCGCAGCCGATACACACGACTCGGAACTTTTCCAGGAAAGGGTTTAAGGATATTATCAAATCATAAATGTGTATATTCCCATCTGTCCCTATATCAAAGTATCTAATCTCATGCGAAGACAAATCTTTTCTGTTTTACCCTAATAATCATTTTTGACATAAGACTTATTCAAAATCAAACACATTCCCTACGCTAGTTAAGTTATAACAAAATTGATGTAGGAAGCAACTTCAACAAATTAAAAAGGCATAGCTTTCTTTTTTTGTCACCACAATTATCCTTGAAAATCCAGTGATAGGACCGATCTCAATAGGAGAATATTTATTTTTAGCGATGAGCACAGGTAATCCACCTTCTCCCATTTGTCTTTATTCTCAAAATTGGAATCACGTGCTTTCGAAATACAGTAGGTCCAAGCAGCACTCGGTCAACTTCAATACCATTAAGTTCATCGTATGCTCCTTGATCGCAAATGCTAACCCAGTAAATCTCAACGGTGTTTAATAATAGTAGACTTGGCCAGAGGGAGTCCTGTTTTTGTGTCAGTATGGCTATCTGTGTCGCTTGAGTCACAAGTATCGGCGCTCATCTCCGCTCGTCGAAAATGGAATCCTACAATTAAATACCCATCTTATTATCAAAGAGGTCACATCATAAAAAACAAAAGCTTTCTATTTCAAATTGGATTGTAAAAACTTCAACAGCTCATGTCTCAGCCTTTAGTGTTCGTTGTCTTGGGCGCTCTTCTCAAACAGTCTCAATTGTGTTTACAGTCCAGCAACAAATTTAAGCAATAAACAAGAATTTCTCAATGGTTGATAAGATGCAGCAGAATGAAGAGGGCATGCAACAATCAATTTCTTCTCCTCATAAAAATAGCCTCTGTAAACCTCGCCAACTCTAGGATATTCGACCTAAGCCTATGAACTCTACGATTCTCCGTGGATGCGCCCATCACCCCTTCAGCGTTCTCCTGTAACAATTGACATGTGAATAGCACCCAACCAAAATGGTTCGCTCCGCGAAGCTTCACAATTCACTCAAATCCGAATCACGAACGAAAAATGTAGTTTTGCTTTTGTGATCTACCTACATATTTTGTCATGAATTCACATGTCAATTAATGCAAAGCGCTGTGGTGCATTTTCCTGCATCTGAAATAAACCATTTTCCAGTGTAAGTTCAGCACTGATTACTTGAAAGCGTAGTGGTATTGATTCTTCTGCATTTGGAATGGCCGGTCATTCATTCTAGTCGAAAGTTTTGAATAAACGAGAAGCCCAAACTAATATTGAAAAAACCAAATGTAGAGCTGACAGCAGCAATCGTTCCGGTGAGGTCAAATCGAAGTATGGTAATCCAAATTATTTTTAGGAATGTTGATTTGTATTTTCCTTCTATTTTTCAACAAATTGGTAAATGTGTTGGAACAGCTGTTGGAACATTGCTAAATCGTAAGTCATTCTAGAATTCAATACATATATAGGACTTAGGAATGGGTCGTTTCTTACATGTCATTACTCGAAAGGGGATGATACACTGTTAGGTTTTCATCTAAGAGAAGTATGAATCCACATGTACATTTTGATCTCAAAAAAAGAGAGCATACCGGTACTCTAAGTATTTTAGATACCAAGTGGATCTGTTTTTTTTAATTTAGATGGCGACGTAAATTTTGGTTCCATACTACCTCTGTGCCGATTTTACTTCATAGTTGGTAAAAATACGGTATTGTGAGAGAATGTTCTATCCTTTCTAATTTCTATTACTAATATACGCGATATGATGATTACGAATTTTTCGTATCTTCGAACATGACTTTCTAAGGTTGAGACATTTTCCTTTGTGAGATTCAAGAACTCGGACGCCCTTCTTACATACATTACGAAGTTCGTACAAGAATGAAAAGATTGTTCCCTACACGGTGAGGGGTCGATTCGAAACTTAATGTCAAACAAGACATAAAGAACCTTCAAAATCGACGAAATCCTAATAGATGTACCGGGGTATCTTCATAACCTTGTATAATGTATAATGTATGTATTCGATTCGAATTTATCAAAAGAATACTTAAGTCTGCATCTGACTCTGCGAAGTCATATCACATATATTCGATTATATTTTGCTATGTTTCGTGACTGCTTCTAATTTTGCGAAGTCATAACAGAGTTGAGTTCTCTTACTACCATGTTTTTCACATTCTTTGAATACACACTACGAAATGTTTGACTTATTTATTATCTTATAAAAAGAAGAATTGAAAAGAAATCTTTTAGATTTTCTCCCGCCTCTTTTATAATTTTAATGATATGATAATTGCTAACGCAGAATTAAATGACCAGCGGGAAGCGAGCGCGCGTCAGCTTTACAGGATTCGTAATGTAAGCTTAACTGGATCTTTGTTAAAGCAAAGTAATTTCTGCGACGTAACCGAGACGATGGGAATTTCGTCTAGTTGTGCTGAAATCGTAGATGAAAAATCTTCGATGGAAGGTCGTCATAGTGACGAAAACAATAATGCGCTAGTGAGAAACGAAGATTATCTTGATGATCCAAATCATATCGAAAGCCTTGATGATCCATTTAATGACTTTAATCAGGAAAGTAACTACTTTGAATATCAAACTAGCTCAGACTATTTTGATTCAATCAGCAACCGTGAAAGCGTTCCGAAGAAGAACTTGCAACGAGTCTCTTCTTTAACGTGCGACGACGATAACGGTTCATTATTAGGGCATGAAATTCAAGCATCTGCTCATGATAGACGAGTTCCTTATGAAATATATCGGCAATCTTCCATAGTAAGCAATGAGTCATTTAGAACGAAGGAGATATCGTCGAGTAGTAATCTACGCTTATCGTCGTTAACTGCTAGGGATTTTGAAGAATCTTTTCGAGGGACCAGTTTGAGTAGTGCTTGTCCTTGGTCAATTACTGCTCGAACTTCTACAGGATCCTACGAAACAATGTATACTGATGGTTATAATGACAATACATTTGATGATACAAACGAGGTTACGAATTTTTCACGTTTTATGACAAGAAAACAATCCTCGTCAACTTTGGCTTCCTCGTCAAATGAACGAGCTAAACGAGGATGCTATCGCCGAAGATACTACGTTGGTGCGAGAGATTGGTCTGCAGCTGCGTTTGAGGCATTCAAACATGATCATTATAATCCGCACTTAAGACAGCAACAAGATTAGTAGTGAAACGTGAAACCGTTCTCAGGATTTTTGTTGACAACTACGTCTTTGTTAGTATATACGTTAATTTTTGATTTTAGCCAAATTTTTCTGATGAAAGCTAGTGAGATGAAAATATCATACACAATCTGATAGGAGATAGGATTAGGCAAAAAAGAATGAATTCATCTATGGCCACTTTGTTATCGTACCCATGGAAAAAGAGAAAAGGTCTTGTAATTATGGGTCATGTTGATAACGGACATACGAAATAACCAACAAATAAACAGCCTCCACATCGAGATAGGTTTGGACAGGTGGTGCTGCAAAGACGAATTTTCGAGGTGAAAACGATGCGAGTAGATAGTCGTATGAATAAGTATAATCCTCGTAACCCCAATAGAACGGCCGCGGAGAAGAGAGTTGCATAGATTAAAGCTTATTATATGAAGCGAGCTAAGAAATTAGATGCCACTTTTGCAGCATGTAACAATTCCAATCCATTTCTTAGTGCCTACAAGTCCTACGGTATAAATGGAATTGATTCGCTTGTAGTTTCTCAATTGTGGTATGTTTACCTTCCCCTATCGACGACCAATTTTCAAACATTATATTACTATACAACTCATATATCCCATATTCGTATTATCAAACAATATATACAAGTCATATATCCCCTACAGTAGGACCTCGTTATGACCAGGCCAGATTTTGAGCTTTTCCTGGTCTTAAAAAAAAATAGAAATAAGAAGTCAACACCCTACAAAGAAGTACATATGTATATGTATAGAGCTACCATAAAATGACGACCTCGAAAAGTAATAGGCAAGTTTCAGGGCAGTATGTCGAACCGATTTCGTTGGGAAGGAGGTGCAGGACTCGGACTTCTGAAAAGTGATACTGAATTAGAGACTTTACATGTCAAGCAATATTTGAAGATTCGAGTAGAGTTTCCATTACAATCGAATTAGCCGACTGACTAACACATGCAACGAACCTCGTTGACATCAAGAATCAAACGAATATAGCGAGACGAAAATTAGCGTAATATGTACATAACTAATATTGCCTTCTCACGTTGGCGGAACAATCCTATCTTCGACTGAGTTTCGCGATGCTCTAATGCTCCGATATGCACGCGTACCTTCAAATCTACCAACTTCTTGCGACGGTTGTGGCGAGTCGAAGAAGTTTGAT
>Ga0115008_10003200_pt1 | contig 13545 bp, 10 predicted proteins | sample FraStrMetagenome_FD_87164 | JGI IMG/M metagenome (GOLD analysis project Ga0115008, IMG submission 87164) | Marine eukaryotic phytoplankton communities from Arctic Ocean - Fram Strait ARC3M Metagenome | ecosystem: Environmental > Aquatic > Marine > Oceanic | place: Fram Strait | collected...
ACTTGGACTTGGACTTGGACATATCTTTCTTTTTCTCTATTATACATTCACCATATTAGAAAATAGGCAGTTATGATCGCCATGCCAGTGAGTCATTCATTCCTGGGCCTGGGCGCTGGGCTTGATGTCCAAATAATGACTCGTAGTATTTTACGTGTAGCTCATGCACAACTCGTAAATCGTAAATCGTCATCATCGGTTTTTTTTTCTCTTCTTCTTCCACCAACCGTACGTTTTCTTCTCTGTTTACGTAGGTCCTTTCTTTCCTCGTACGAAATTTGAAACACGGACCACTCGCGTATGAACATCTCTGAAGAAAGGAGCAGTGCAAGAAAAATGAAAATATGCGAGACAATGCTGAATAAATGTAATAGTAACAAAATTAACTTTTCAGTCACGTTAACTAACAACAACCTAGACCAAATAACAATGGCATCTCACCCTGAAACTCTCATTGACTGCTCGAAAGTCTACGTTAAGCAATCCACTTTCTCTAACGAGGAAACTGGCTACTTCGATGGCGCTTTCGCAGCTGTGGATATCAAGAAAGGTGCGTGAAGATATGTGTTGACGCACCTCAAGGCGCCACTATAGAATTATTTTTAAATAACATTTTGACTCATTTTCCGTACTTGTTCAAAATATCTCGCAATGGATAAATGAATCTTAGGTGAACTCGTGGAGAAGGGTTTAATGCGTCGTCTTCCTGAGGGCTTCGATGGAAATACTTGCCCTTACATCTTTACCTGGTCTACCGAGAGGTGAGTGTACTCTGATCTTACAGTCCTTCCGACGATTGGCTGTTGGTGTATTCATTTACTAATTACGAATAATTGCTATTGTTTAATTTTAGACCTAACAAGACTTGGGGTATGGGTTCTGGTTGTGCTCCTTACTACAACACGTGCAAGAAGGGCACTTCGAATACCAAAATGGTTCGTTACTTTGACAAAGACCAATTCGAGATCTTTGCAGTGGAGGATATTAAGGCAGGAGACGAATTGTTGCACACCTACATTAGTTTGGAATGGAGAACATGCTTTTCGGAACTCAATGATATCATAAACAAGGATGAGAAATAAGTCTTTTTGCATTTTCGAAGTCGTAGTGGTTATTTTCTGTCGTGTGTTGGGATAATTTACAATGCCACTAGCAATAGGTAATTATGGTTAACGTTGTCGTTATGGTTGATAGTAATGTTTGAGACATATACGCACTCGATTACACGGTAGACCATTTACTTTCTCGACCGAACTATGTCCTTACCCCCCATATGTATGTAGAAAGGCAACTATTAAATAAATATTCATCATGTCATTTGGAGTAAGTCGTGGATTGTAGAAGCGAAGTATCTTTTTGGAAGTTCTTGAGCATATTCGAATCCAAGGTTCCTATTTGTTTAAGGCTAATCTACACACTGTTGTAAGGACAGAGAACTTGGAGGAAGGATATAAAGACAATTAGTTTCGTTTTGTTTTAAGGAGAGTAACTTACACATGTCATTGACAAGATTTGACGGTCCATCCATGATATCGAACTACACTTAGTATGAAGCATTCAACTTTGGAGGCTGGATAGCTGCATTGGTGGTTGCTTGCTTTTCTTGGACAACCGAACTAAAACAATGCAAAAAGATGTAAACTTAAAACAATTGATATTAAAAGCAAGCCGGTTGTAAGTCATATAAATACAAATGGCGAGATCATGAATACTCAGCGAGGAGAGTTTCGAGTTCTTCCCATTCGATCATATATTCTTCAAGCTTGGTTTCCTCTACTTCCTTCTTCGCCATTAAATCTTTTAACATATCTAAGTCCGTCCCATATGTTACCATGTCATTATCTATTTCTTCAATACTTTCTTCCACCTTTTCAATCATTGAAGTTAACTTCTTGATTCGCTTTGGGGCATTAAATGCAAGCTTTCGAAGTCTAGTTTCTTCCTGCTTATCGACAGCGCTGTTTTGTTCATTAGATACTGACGTAGCACTTTTTTCTGAAGAAAGATTATATGTCTCCCAGTCGCTCTCCAAAAGTGATCGTTCTTCCAGAATAAAGCTTCCATCCTTAACGACCCCAACATGGGTAAAGTCTACCTGTTCACAGAAAGATCTATCGTGGCTTATTACAACAATTGATCCATCCTTACCTCCCCAAGTGCTCAAGCTCTCCCCAAGGCATTCGATGCATTCAACATCTAGATGATTTGAAGGCTAAATATAGAACAATGATTCGTCAATGAATATTCATAAGCATGGAATAATACAGATTTCAAGTCTTTACCTCGTCAAGAAGTATTAGATTACTCGCTTTCAGTGCAAACATACTGAGAGCAACACGTGCCTTTTCACCACCACTCAAATCGCCCACCTTACGTAGGGGTTTGTCTCCGCCAAGATTCAACATCCCCATGACACCTCGTGCTTGCTGATCAGAGACAGTTATATCGCCGTAATCACCTTCACGAGCATATGATGTTGCCAAATCCACCGCCCTCTGAGTAACATCAAGTTCTTGCGCAAGATCTTGAGTAAAAACTCCCATTCTTAATTTTCTATTCAACTTCTTTTCTCCTGAAATAAGTTCTAACTTTCCTCGCAAAGCAGCCATAAGAGTACTTTTTCCAGCTCCATTCGGTCCACGCAAAATAATTTTCATTCCTCTCTTTATTTTGAAGTTTACGTTTTTGATAATTAAATTCCCGGGGTCATAACCAATATTTGCGTTCTCAAGTTCAAGCAATTCATCGCCAATTGCTTTTGGGGGATCCGGGAGTTTAAGGAGAGGTTTCGTTCTCTCAGTAACAATCGCAACAGGAGGTGGTGTAAGCTTGCCTTCCTTACGCATCTTTTCAATCATCTTTACTCGACTCTGCGCAGCTGACGCTTTAGTAGCCGACGCACCATATTTGTCAACAAATTCTTGTAAACGGGCTGCTTCTTCAACGTTGCGCTCGTACTCAATCCTTGCACTTTTTGCTCGGAATTCCTTTTCGTTGAGATATTTATTGTAGGAACACGATACATAAGTCAAGAGAGTTCCTCCGCTTATTTCAGCAATGTTATTCACACTTTGATCAAGTAGTTTTAAATCATGTGATACGAGTACAATACTCCCTTTGTAGTTGGTGAGATAATTTCCCAACCAATCCCTTGCAGAACTATCTAGATGGTTGCTCGGCTCATCTAGAAGAAGCAGTGTAGGATTGGATAGAAGCAGACGGGCTAAGGCAATGCGCATTTGCCATCCACCACTAAAGCAGGAACATTTCTCGTTGATATCCTCATCAGCAAATCCTAGTCCTTTCAAAACTGCAGTGACACTTGCCTCTTGTGTATACCCTCCCACCGCTGTAAAGCGCTCGTTTGCCTCATCTAATGCCTTCAGTGCAGCATCACCAACATCACCTTCCTCTATTCGTTTCTCCGCCTGAATACACCTATCCTTGGCCTCATTAATTTCGAACATTTCGCTCGCAGCTTCCTCTGCAACTGTCCTCACAGAACCACTCACTGCGGTCTGTTTCAAATATCCCACTGTGACCTTGGGAGCAACCAACGCTTTGCCATCATCCATTTGCACTGTTCCAGTTATACTTCCAAGAAGAGTGGATTTACCTACCCCGTTTGGTCCAACAATGCCCCATCTCTCATTCCGTTGTACATTCAAATTTACATTGGTCAATAACTGATTGGATCCCCTCGAAATGGAAATATTCTCCAACATCAAGGCTGCTCCCTTGGTGTCGCCCACGGTATAACCTACAGCAGCAGCAACAGTATCAGACTGCCGAGTCCGCGATTTCACAGCTGACAAAAAAGTGACACCATTTTGCGAAACGAATCGACGGTTTTGAATATTGATAAGACAGGTACTGAATGCTGCAGTTGTAGCTGTAGCGCTTCCGAGGAGGAACCAGATGGTTTTCAAAGCATTCATTTTTTAACTTGGATCTTATAGTTCCTTTTCCTTTCTTCCAAACCAAAGGTAAGTGCAAGTAAGAAATGTCGATGGAAATTATACAGTGTTGGCTTTTGTTAATGGTTGAGAGTTGAGAGAGGGTAGGTTAGTTGCAATGATTTTCAAAAGAAGAAAATGTTTTTTTTTCTTCTATTTTTACACGGATGACGAAGACGTGGATGAAAGGAGTGGGGACGTCGTACTCGAAAACGTCCGAAGTCCAGCGTCCAGCGTGAGGGAGTGTCAAATTTCGAATTTAGATTTTGGCGGTTAAATATTTGACGACACATTCGACATCGACAGAAGGAAACTTGTGTTCTTGTTTTTTTTTCCGTAGCCCCAGCCGCAGCCCCAGCCGCAGCATACAATATGTACATGGAATGCAAACACAAAGTACATGTACAGACAATATAATTAGTGTTGTTGTTCCATTCACAGACCATCTCTCAATCAATAAAAGCATAATCTACTTGCTGTAACGTAATAAATAGGACGGATGAGTGAACCACAGCACGATGGTGACAACGACATCTTTTATCAACTACTGAATTCGCTCAGTATGGATGTTGCATGGGAGATGCACCGAAGAGCCAAAACGGATCCAGAATCCATCTACAAGCCAGAATTGAATCTTGCGGAAATGTATAAAAAGGAACCTCCTCCTTTGAAAGATTGTAATTATGCTGGAGATATCTACGGAAGGAATTTATGTTATGGCGGCAATAGCAGTGCTCAAAACAATGATTTCTTGGAACCGGAAGGTACGACATGTGCTGGCTGCGGAAGAAGTTTCACTGGAGTAAGTATGTCGACGTACGCACGTCATTTGGATAAATGCCTTGGTATTAATTCTGGGACAAGACAATCAGCAACTGTCAATCACAGTCGCTGAACGGTTTGTATTGAATACTGAACTGTGAAATGCTTCTTGATACTATTGGTCGTTCGAATAATCTGTTGGAATGTTAAGGTTGATTGTTGGGTTGGAATACTAATTTATGATAAGGTTGATATCAAAAGTTTAGAAGTTTGTAGAAGATGCAATGTATTGGACAGATATCAGCAGGGTAGCGACTGGATTTAATTCTCGATGATGAATATAATGAATATTCCTTGGAAATGTAAACACTTTGATGGCTATTAACTTGTATACTTGAAGTTTGGGTATAACGATGTACGATTTTTCTAGGACCCCAGGCATATTAATATGGATCAAGAGCACACCGCTTTGTTCGGGAATTCAGCTATTTCGCTTTGCATTGCGATAGTAATCTAAACGTAAACTCATATTTATCTATTTTATTACATGCAAACTCATTGACTTGCAACCATAAGCAAAAAATTATTTGACGTTGGACTTAATTGTTCACAATTACAAGTTATTCTTCGACAAAAAATATGGAAGCATTTTTCTACTAGACTTTTAAAAGCAAGTGAGTGTCGTCTTTCCAAATGTCTGACTAGAGTTTAAATAGTCCGAACAGACATTGCAAAATAATTGTATTTTCTGACCAATTGACCTGTACAAACAAGTGTTAATATTCACCGATTGATTTGAGTTTAAATAGTCCGAACAGACATTGCAAAATAATTGTATTTTCTGACCAATTGACCTGTACAAACAAGTGTTAATATTCACCGATTGATTTAACAGTTGATGGTGGCGGCGAAGTGCGGCTTGAACCGATAATGCTCTCATTATTATGAAACGATAAATTACGCCTCCTTTTGGAGGCAAACCCTGTGAAATGTTCACAAAAATACACAGGGTGTACTCGTAAAAGACTTCTCAACACAACCTCTCGTAACATTAGGACGATTCGATTATAAATATACATTTCCAAAGAACAAAAATTTAAAATAAGCCTGAAATATCTCATACTTCATTTTTCGGTTGGGGGAAAATCTTCATGAACCATCCGATTATCTTCCGCTGAAATCTACAAAGATTCAGTTAGGGCTGATTAAAAAAAAGATTGAAATTCACGATCGCATAACTTACTGTTTGATAACGACTGAAAAAATAAAGCCGAAACAATTATCTTGATTATTATCATTGGTTGCATAATCATAAAGTAAATCTGGGGCACTTTCACAGCGTCGTATATACCCAATAATTTCAGTATCCCCTTCGGTGCTTGAATACCAATTTTCAAACTTGTTGCAGTTTCCTAACCAATTGTTGATACAGCCTGTAGTTTTAAAACTCCCTCTTGAGCTACTAAATTGCAGAGGACTAACTTCGGGGTAGCCATCGAGGCCTCGAAAAACGTGTTCCGAAGAAATTGTCGCCTCATCTTCTTTATCAAAGCTTTCGTCTAATGTGTTCACGCTACTGCTGCTATCGGCGCTCGGTTTTGGAGTAATGAGAAAAAAATCAGAGCTTTTCTGATGCACAATTTGGACGTCATCAAACAAAAATCTTGGTGACTGCTCCACGTCTCCTTGAGCTATATTGTTGTCCTGCGAAGACTCTTCCATCTCCTTCATTTCTTGCATAAATACACTACTCGAATTAACGTTGCTCTCCTCATTTCTCAAGATTGGATGCCTCATAACTTCAATCCTATCATCATATAGTAGAGATCGGGACGAACTGTGGTAATGAATTGCTGTATTTGACGTACCTACAGCCATAGTGTCACGTCGAGATATTCCATTTTCAACACTCGACCTACTCTCTAAAGACGGAAGAAGATGATTTGTATATTCACTTGAATCTGGTATCGGTAAGAGTTGATGTGTGTTCCTTTCTAAACCATCTGACAACACGTTATCCGGGCTGCTATCATATCCTGGACTCCAAGCTTCACGTTGAAAGAGTGCGAGATCCGCCGAGACGACTCTCCGTCTATTACGCGGTGAACTACTTTGCGTGACAAAAACTGCACTATCATCCGTTGAAACCGAAATCATATTATTCAACGTTGGCATGGCTAATTCATCCATTCTCACCCTATCACGACTCAAACGATGTCCAATTCTATAACCATTATTCTCATTGTTACGTGACTCAATTCCTTGATGAAAGGAATTATAACGAGGCCGAAGTCTTGTAACGAGCGGGGGCGTCATTTCATTCGTGTTCTGAGGAAGTGAAGAACGACGGTTTCCCCTTCGTGGTGGAGTCTGAGGAGCTGTTACCGTACTCGAAATTTGCTGCTCGTGAAAGAATTCTTCTCCATCATTTAAGAATTCGGCAAGTGGTAGAGACAAATAATCCATCACTGAACTAGTATTGCTGCAAATATCGTCACTTTCATCGTCACGATTGGTATTTTCGTTGCTGCTGCCCAACATCGCCGTAACCTCTTCATTCGTGTTGTTCGTGTTGTAATGAATATCTCGTTGTGGGGAATTCGTAAATCTTCCGTTCGAATTTATTTTGCCCAGTCGGAAAATATGCGAACTTTCATGGCAGTCCAGATGACGATGTAAGAGGTAATGATTTGGAGGTGGGGGTGGCTGTAAATTCTCGTGATTGGTGGTTCGCTTCCCAGTAGGAGAAGGAGTCATCCAACCAAAGGGGGAGGACGACGACGACGACGACAACGAAGATGAAGCAAATCTTGATTTATCGTCCAAGTTAGCAACAGGTTCAGATCGATTTCGAGGAGGGGTCATGTTCATCGTGTCTTCTGGAAAGCAGCGGTATTCTGTCTTTTCGATGTGAACTTAAATTTATTATGTGAGATAGGAAGCGCTTCGCGAATGTTATTGACATCAAATACATATGTACCAACTACCGGAGAAAATATTTATGTAAAATTAATGCATGTGGTTTAATCGAAATTACGTATGTGTCGATACAAGTGATATTTTTGTCCGATATGGGATGCACGAATCGGGATGATACACATTGTCATAGCGAAATGCGAACTTTTAGATACGCATGATCGCAACAGTTCTGAGTTCTGAGTTCTGATAGAAATCACCGAAATCATACCTACATTAACATACCGGTATGAAGACAAAGAATAATTATTCCGATGCACAGGTTTGAAGTGCGCGCTCAAGTTAGTTCGCGAATTGCTCTCAAGCTTGAAAATGAATCGTGCATGGAACATGTATTCTAAGAAGCTTCCTCACAAGCAACATCTGTGTCATGTGTTATGTAGACATGTAATCAGATTGAAAAGATCCATTCGTGCGCTGATTGACACAGAAACTCATTTCTAAAAACTAGTTCGTTTACTACTTCCTACTTTCTACATTCTACACACTACATGACTATACGTGTGTGAAATACGCACATAAACCACGCAAATACCTGGTACAACAGTAGAAGTTAACTAAAAGTATACAGATTAAAATAACCCTTGACAAATTGGTGTTGAAGATAAACACAGAATCGATCATCTTCCGCAATGCCACCGAAAACGAAGACGGGGATGCCGTAATCGTGAGAAAACGGTCTATGCGCGTAACGCGAAGAATCTGTTTTCAGCTAAAAATATGAGAGTAGTTATAGTTGCCGCCAGAATTGGGCAATGGAATCTTCCACCTCCTGGGATGCAAGTAACGTTGAGTAGAAGATTTTTCGGACTGGGCCTTCCACCGAGGATCATTGGAAATGAATATGGAATTACTAACGTTAGTACATCTGTGGTTGGACTTAGAGAGGAGATACTTCAATCGAATGCCATACTTTCTCACGAAACCAAAATTAATGGACACTTCCTTGAATAATGTACGTACTTCGATAAATATATTGAGATTCGGTTGGTGAACTCAAGACTTCTGAGTAGTTTCTGATGAGATGACAATTCTGAGAATTATTCTAATTCGACGAAATGAACAACCAACAAAATGACCAATTTATTACTTTTGGTCAAGCTACGAAACGAATGATTTACACGTATGCAGTAAAACCCTCACTTAATCCAATGGGACAGAGTTTACGATTAAGTAAATTGAAATTCATCGGTTCCGCTCAAAAGCCTTATTCCCTTTTCTTCGATCACTCCAATCTGCATGAGAAGATCTTCTGACGAAAACATCGGCCGAAGAATAGTGAATGCGTCCAACCAGAGCGATTTGCTATGAACACAAGACGAGATGCCTTCTTCAAAAAAATTTCGAGCTAATGAAAGAGCTTTTGCGGGAATATTTTCAATGCCTGAACCATGTTCCGAACCGCTCAAAAGTTCAAATCGGATTAAGGCTTTCCACAAATACGCAGCTGATTTTGATGAAGGATAAGTCAGAGCTCTTCTCAAACTCTTTCTCATATTCAAAGTCGACTTCTTTGACCATTTTCCTACGGATTTACCATTTACGATGCAATCTTTAGTACTTTCATATTTTTCAGCTTTCAGTAGCGCAACGAGGACATGGTACATACTAGGAAATAGACTTAAATCAAACTTTGAACCAAGGAAAGTACTGAAATCATATGCAACGGATGTTGAACTGACTTCGAAAATTGCTAAGCTCATCAGGATGGACGGAGAAAGATTGATATCATTCTTTAACAAATTTGGTATACACATCATTAGGATCGGTCGGATAGTGTTTGCCGGGTTACGGTTTGAATTTTCAATAAAACCTTTTAGTAGTGCCAATTGTAATTGAAAATGAATTAGTCGAGATAATCCAGCTGTATTTGAAGCTTCTTGTAGGTTACAGCCATCAATCCATTGTTGGGTTACTTCCAAACCTTCGCTGATTTTAGTTTGAAGAGGCACACTGCCGCTTGGATCCGTCGGTGTCAAAATCTTAATCCATGCAGAAAAAGTCGCATGGTAAAACCATATTGGAGTTGGATCAAAGCATTTTGGAGCACAATAACTTGATTGAGAAGACATATATCGAACGAACTTTTTCTTTAATATTGAAGAACAGTTGTGAAATCTTTCAAATGACACTAACATTTCTTCACCAGGCTTTGCTTTCTTTTTAATTTGAGAGAAATCTTCTTCAATAAAACAACACAAAATATGCAAAGCATGATCACGATTGCTGTCATTCCAAAATTGTCCCTTCTTATTCAAAGTACTTTTAAGCATGTCGATACCATCATTAAACCACATACCAATAGTGACGTTGACAGTAAGAAGACATAGCTCTAACCATTCACGCTCATTAGTATTTCCAGATATACCAGTATCGCAAAGGCAAGATATGGCACGAATTAGAATCTTGAGGATGGTCTTCTTATTCGATCCAAACTTTGATTCAATTTGCGCGTAGGCTATCCACAGTCGAGGGTTGTTTTTCGAAGCTTCCGTTGCACCCAGAAGACGTTTCGCCTTTTCTCGTGCCTCAGTAATATCATGACACAAGTTCTGTTCAAACGCCAATATGATTGTAAATATCACCCCCTGAAGATCTAACCAATTAGTTGACGATGGCGAATTCTCAATCCTTTCAGCTAGTCCAAGTGTTATGTGTCTCAAAAAACTTAATTGGTTTGTAGCATTAGCATTGAAGAGAGAAGGATTAATTTCAATGAATTTCTCGTCCATCAGAATAAGATAATAAACAAAGTGCCATTTGTTCTCAAAAGATGAATACAAACTTTTATGATCAGGAAAATCCTCAAATACACCACTGAATAATCCCCCGAAATCATTCAGATTATTAAGACAATCGTGACCGCTGCCCTGAAGCGATAAGACTTCTGAACGAATGCCATTGGCATCACACATCATGGACCTGGGAAAAGATACTCCTGTACGAAGAATTTTATCAATATAATCAACCACATTGTAAATCGTCACGAAAAAATACTCACCAAGCCATGTCAAACAGCACATTAGTAACGAATCCAATCCTGACTCATTAAAATCAGTCAAAAAAGGTATGACCATATCGCCGATGCCATCCTCATATAGCACTATTGAATCAAGGTCTCCGATATTAATCCTATTATTGTTCTTTTTTGGCACGTTGAATAGGCCATGATTTGATGGGGATACCATTTGCTCTTTTTGTGCCCATTCCAGAAATTCATCGTTTTCGTTAACTTCATACATTGTAACATCAGAATTAACTTCATTCATTGACATAGTAGTTGGCAGATTATTACGAAGTGGATTTTTCCCTTTAATTCGGTTCAAAAGCTTTCGGATAGCATTATTGGATGAAAGAGAAGACACTTCGGCTGACGATACTTCGATGCTCCGACCATGTGCAATGCTGTAAACTCGAACCATGTTTGGTTTAGTTGGTTTTAATGTAGAAGGGATCAAATCCCCATTTGACCGTGAAACTATTGCATCTACTGCATACGCCTCTGTAGCTTCAACGTCATCTAGTTTGTGTCTGGCTTTATTTGCACGATGATTCTTGTTTTCGGCTGGCTTCAATTTGATTTTGATGTCCAAAGAATTATTGCTCGAACATGACTTTTCCTGCGTTTGGTTCATATCATTCGCTACAACTCTCGAGTCGCTATATCCTTCAATAACTTTTTCTTTATTTTCTGGTTTTCTAATTTCGACGAAGTCTCCTGCCTGAAACTTTTCTTTACCGCCGTCGCTGCACTTTCCAAAAGGTAGGATCGTGCGCCCCTTCAGTTTGCGTCTCGCGCTAGTCCAAAAGTCATAACCCGCAGGAAAAGATTCACCGAGTCGATTGAATTCAGACTCCCAAAATGACTTAAACATGACTCTACAACTATCTTTACCGTGATTTGATAAATTGATATCAAGGACTGCCTGAATTAGACCGCAAGATCTTTCACTATAACCCATCGATGCTTGAAACCTTAACAAGTCTAAAAACAAATAAGCCAACCCCGGACCTGATCTATTGATTCTTTGATCACCACCATAGATCTTCGACAGAAATCTAAAGTTATCCTTGAAACATTCGATTGCATCGTCATAATTGAATAATCCTGGCTTATGTATTAAACGTTGAAGCCTCTTTCGTGCAATATTCAAGGCATATCTAACAAAATGCTCTTTCTCAGAACGATGTTGATCTCTATCGGAAGAAATCCTTACGAATTGATAGATAAAGTTGTTCATCATATCGTCGATCTCTCTACTAAAACCTCCCCTTAATTGATCGAGAAAAATTGTACAATTAAGCAGATTTTCCTTAATATCGAAATCATCGGGATTCGCAATATTTGCATTGTCTAGAATTGCTTTTGAACGAATAAGATCGCTTGCGCATTTGCTTCTTTGATTCTCATATACATTATGAAACAAAGAAGCTAGCTTTAACCATGCACCAACGTCCTGTGGATCTCTTCTCGTTCTTTCATTCAAGTCCTTTTGCAACTTGAGTAAAAATAACGAGTCACTTACGGCCTCAAAATCGTTACCGTCATCATATAATATTCGCGAAAAGTCAATTCCGGAAATTGTCGAACATGTTTCAGAGTGCTCCGCCTCAATCGCAAGTACGTTTCCTCCTTTGGCACATTCCTCTTCTGGCGTGAATGGAGTTTTGCTTAAAGATTGATTAACACTATCAAAAGTTCGAGGCTGATCTACAATAAAGGCTTTCTTACTTTCCGGAGCGATCGAAGTAAATGTTAGCGATTTCACTGAAGACGATGAAGACCCATCATCATCATCATCACTATATGCATTCCTACTATCAATGAGTCGACCACTACGCTGTCCACGCCTCGACCTTTCCTCCTCGACCTCATTATCTCGTCTACAGCGATCCCTATACCTCTTTCTACTCTTTCTTTTGTGCCTTCTACCCCTGTCGTTGTCATCTTTTTCTGAATGCCTCCTAATGGACGACGACGACTGCTTCCGTTTCCGTTTGCGTTTCCGACTCTTATGCTCACGATTAGATTCATGATGCTTTTTATTTGACTTTTCCTCTTTATCATCACCATCACGATTATTGAAAGATATGTGTTCCATTATTTTTTCAATCCAGCAGCAGCAGAAAGATTTATTTATTTCGTTCGATGTTTATTTATTTATTTATTTATTGTTTTGAACAGATGTGTGACGTCTTTTGTTGCATTCGGAAGGCGGTTATCCATCGGTTATGCATCCATGCGGCTGGATGCTATCTTTGTGTGTATGGGTTGTGGTCGTGGATGTGAGGAGATGGGTATGAATCCATCATGCTCATGCTGCATACATAAAAATCGTGATTTTTATTTCACACATCATGACTCTGTAGATCTACTCTCTGTACGAGGTTGTCTTAACTCGGGAGATGGCGATGGCGATCAAGCCTTAGCCTACTACTACTACTACTACCGGTAGAAGAGCCTCCAAGCTCCAAGGATGATTTCAGATTTCACTGGCATGGTGTTGTTAACGCCCAATTTTCTAATTTTATTCGACCAGAGGGAGCGACCGCAGGGAGCGACCGTAGGGAGGTTGCTTAAGCGGGCAAACGTTACTGTCTGCGTGTCTGTGTGTCTGTGTGTCTGCGTCCGTCACGCTTTCCCCATTGGCTAGAAATTTAACCGTTTGACGTAGCAGTTTAGCTAATTTTAAAGAAATAGAGAATCATACGAATAACAACCCAAACCTTTTCTTTTTTTTACGATTTCACACAAACAAACATCACAACCAATTTGACTGCGAGCCACTTCACACAACAAGTAATCACTCCTCAAAGTAAACAAACATATACGCTAAAACTAAATCAAACA
>Ga0115008_10003203_pt1 | contig 13539 bp, 14 predicted proteins | sample FraStrMetagenome_FD_87164 | JGI IMG/M metagenome (GOLD analysis project Ga0115008, IMG submission 87164) | Marine eukaryotic phytoplankton communities from Arctic Ocean - Fram Strait ARC3M Metagenome | ecosystem: Environmental > Aquatic > Marine > Oceanic | place: Fram Strait | collected...
TAGAAAATCCGCGAGGACTTTCGTAAGTAGGCTAGAACTAGCAATAAATTATATACGGTGTTGCCAACCGTTATTTATTTCAACTCAAGTTTGTTAATTCTATTTCCGACTGTAAATTCTTTCATTTCCTTTTCGAGATTATTAAAATCTACTTGTTTTACTTTCTTTATAATTTCTCCGTTTTTCATTAAATGAATTTCATCACAAGTATCCGCTAAAGTTGAAAATATGTGAGAAGAAATAATTACTGTTTTTTCTAATTCTTTCAATCTTTTTATAATTTCAGTTATAATTAAATTACTTTGTATATCAACGCCATTAAAAGGTTCGTCCAGAATAAAAACATCGTTTTGTTGCAAAAGAATAGCGGTTAAAGCCAATTTCTTTTTCATTCCTGTAGAATAATTAGAAGCGTACTGATTTAACGGCAAATCAAATATGTTTTTGTTCTCAATATTGGATAGTTCTATTTGTCTTGTGTTGGCAAGTAGTTGTATATATTCTTTTCCGGTAATTTTAGAGAAAAAGAACGGTTCTGTTAATAAAAGTCCTAAATGGTCTTTTAATTTAGTATAGTCAGATGAGATATCTCCTTTATAATTTTCAAGTCCTGAAATACATCTAAATAGTGTTGTTTTTCCTGCTCCGTTTTCTCCAACAATGCCATATATTTTTCCTTTCTCAAATTCTAAATCTATTGAATTTAGAACTTGATTTTTACCATAAAACTTTGATAATTTTTCAATTTTAATCATTTAAAATGGTGTTTAATTTTTTAATAGATTGAGAATAAAAAAGAGGAATAAATATTAAAAGTATTGGCGGAAACATAAAACTTAATCCAATTAAAATTACTTTTGACATATTCATTTCATTTGGGAAAGACGAATATTTAGCAAAAATTATTGTCGTGAGATAAGCATAACATAAAAAAACAAAAACAATTAAAATATCTATTTGATTAAAAAATGAAATTCCTAATGTAATTATAATTGGTAAACTTAAAATTGAAAAATAGGTTAAGCACGTTTTCATTTTTTCTAATAAAAATTCTTTTGAGGATAAATTGTAATTCCAAACAAAATATTCGTTTTCTGTTTTTGAATAATAGGAAAAGCAAGTAATTCCAATTAATAGCATAGAAAAAATACCGAGGTTAAAATTTCCAACTGATACCGAAATATAAGTTAAGAAATAAGCGATTGGAAAAACATAAAATGTCTTTCTAAAACCAACAGTAAATTCAAACGGTTTTTTGCTGAATGGTGTAGGGATTGTTACATTTAGATTTGTACTGAAGTTGAATAACGTTGTAATAATTACAAATAAATTTAATATGATAGAAAACACAAATTGTTTTTTATAAACTAAAAAGAGAGTAAAAGGCAAACAATAAATAATGTTTTCTAATATTCTCAATTTTTTGTAATTGTGTTTATTAAATATAGATTTTAAAAAATCATTCCTTCTAGGTTCACTTAATTTTAACACGAAACTTAATGCAAATAATCCATAAGCATAATTAGCAAATTCTGTTTTTTCAAATAAGTAATTAGATAATAAAACAAATACAAATGGTAAAAGTGCATATCCAATCAAAAGTGGAAGTCCGAAATCAATCATTTTTCTATTTAGCATTTTAAATTGAAGTAGGAAATATTCTTTCATTCGCATTTTTTTCTAATGGTTGCCAACGTGTTTGTGTGGGGAAAGTTGCGTTATAAATATGCGTTTACTTTCCGATTAATAACTAAATAAATTTAAAAATAAATAACTTAATTATATGACACTAATTAGCAATTTTTTTTACACGGTGTTGGCAACCGTTTTTAAATTCAAAATGTTAGATGATAAACATAAAGAATCATTACCACACTCCACGAAACAAAACAAAAAAATGTTAGAAATTCAAAAACTTCATAGATTCTTACGACTTGTACGTATTCGATTTGAAAAGTATTATCGTCGGGGTTCTTTATGTATTCTCTTAGGAAATCAAGTCTCGTATCAGCCTCTTTTTTACGATACTTTGACTCGGACGATAAAAGATTAGAGAAAAAAGGATACATAGTACAAGTAGAGATATTGATGTTAAAAAAAGTATTCGAGGAGTACAGTCAAGAACATCAAAATCTGTTAATGCTACAAGGAGTCCAAGTAGTGTAATTGAAATTGTTGTTATAAACTTCACAAATGAATATTTAGATTCAATATGTTTATCACTAGACTTATCGTATTCTATTAAGTGTTTTTCTATTATTTTATTCATTTTTAATAGTATAATTGGTAATGGTTGCCAACTGGTTATATGGAGCAAAAAGTTCTCGTTTACGGGTATTAATTTCCGGATAAGAGGAACTTTTGTTCTCGTTTCGTATTTTTATTTAAAGATGATAAAATCGCATCTAAAGGACTTTGACTTTCTAATAAATTTTTTGCTATGTGGCCTTTAATGTACTTCATATATGACTAAATTGGTTGTAAACTTATGTTCCAAACAATAACTAAATTAAAGATATTAAAGGATTACTTCGCGGGTAAAACTTTACCAACACATTCACCAAAACCAATACGTACATTCTCATTTTTACAATGAGCACGCATAATTACGGTGTCATTGTCATTAATAAATTTACGTTCTGTTCCGTCTTTTAATTTGATAGGGTTTTGTCCTCTCCAAGTTAATTCCAACATAGAACCGTAACTATTTTTTGTAGGACCAGAAATAGTTCCAGAACCCATCATATCTCCAGCTTCTACAGGACAACCATTTACAGTATGGTGCGCTAATTGCTGCGCCATTGTCCAGTACATATATTTAAAGTTAGAATTGGCAACTACTGTTTCTTCTCCGTTTTCTGGCTGAATGCCAACTTGCAAATGAATGTCATAACTTCCTTTTCCTACTTGTTTTAAATAGGGTAGTGGTTCATGCACTTGTTTTGGGTTGTCTGTTCTAAAAGGCTCTAAAGCATCTAAAGTAACAATCCAAGGAGAAATGGTAGACGCAAAACTTTTTCCTAAAAACGGACCTAATGGCACATATTCCCAAGCTTGTATGTCTCTTGCAGACCAATCATTAAATTGTACCAAACCAAAAATATGTTCTTCTGTTTCTTCAATAGGTATTCTATCTCCTAAAGCATTCGCATCTGTAGTAATAAATGCCATTTCTAATTCAAAATCTAATAATTTTGATGGTCCGAAACCAGGCGTATTACTTCCTTCCGCAGGTCTTGTTTGGCCATGTGGTCTTCTTACTGGTGTTCCAGAAGGTATAATAGAAGAGCTTCTACCATGATACCCAATAGGGATGTGCAACCAGTTTGGCAACAATGCATTTTCTGGGTCTCTAAATAACGATCCTACATTTGTTGCGTGTTCTTTGCTTGCATAAAAATCGGTATAATCTCCAACAGCAACAGGCAATAACATTTCAACTTCATCCATCCTAAAGATAATTTTATCTTTATGGTCTGCATTGTCTCTTAAAGTGCCATTTACAACATCAAAAACCTCTGCAATTCTATTTCTAACCAATCGCCAAGTTTTTCTACCATCAGCTATAAAATCATTTAAATTATCTTGTAAGAAAATATCATCTGTTAAAGGAATTCCATCAAAATATCCTAATTGATGAAATGCACCTAAATCTATTGCAAAATCGCCAACTCTACTACCAATGGTAATAATATCATCTCTTGTAATAAAAACACCGAATGGAATATTTTGTAACGGAAAGTCTGAATTCTCTGCTACTTTTAACCAAGATTTTCTATTCGGATTATTTGCGGTTATAATCATTATATGAATTCTTTAATTTGTCCAAATCTATGCAATATTTTCATGCTTTTTAGTAGAAACAAAACGAATATCTATTATTTAACATTTGTTTAATTAGAAAAACATAAAAATTCATAAGTTCTGCAAATTATATACAAAAGATTTTTATTAAGTTTTGATTTTTCATTACTTTTGATACTTATTTCAAAATAACAACAATGCAAATAGACAATCAAATTTTTGACCTTATTCAGGAAGAAAAAGAAAGACAAATAAATGGTTTAGAGTTGATAGCTTCTGAAAACTTTGCAAGTGAACAAGTGATGCTTGCGCAAGGTTCTGTTTTAACCAATAAATATGCTGAAGGATATCCTGGAAAAAGGTATTATGGAGGTTGTGAAGTTGTTGATATTGTAGAACAAATAGCAATTGATAGAGCCAAAGAATTGTTTGGTGCAGAATATGCAAACGTGCAACCACACTCTGGTTCTCAAGCAAATACTGCTGTATTTTTTGCCTGTTTAAAACCGGGCGATACCATTTTAGGTTTCGATTTATCTCATGGTGGTCACTTAACACATGGTTCTCCTGTAAATTTTTCTGGTAGATTGTACAACCCAAAGTTTTATGGTGTTGAAAAAGAAACCGGTGTTTTAAATTATGATAAAATTCAAGAGATAGCAACTAAAGAGCAACCAAAATTAATAATTGCGGGTGCTTCTGCATATTCTAGAGATATCGATTTTGAGCGTTTTAGAGTGATTGCAGATAGTGTTGGTGCTATTTTATTGGCAGATATTTCACATCCTGCAGGAATGATTGCAAAAGGTATTTTAAATGATCCTTTACCGCATTGTCATGTTGTTACTTCTACAACCCACAAAACATTACGTGGCCCAAGAGGAGGAGTTATATTAATGGGTAAAGATTTTGACAATCCTTTTGGAGAAACCTTAAAAAGCGGAAAGCTTAAAAAAATGTCTACTTTATTAAATTTTGCTGTGTTTCCTGGAAACCAAGGCGGACCTTTAGAGCATGTTATTGCTGCTAAGGCAGTTGCTTTTGGTGAGGCTTTAACAGATGAGTTTTTAGAGTACCAAATTCAAGTAAAAGAAAATGCTGCTGCAATGGCGAAAGAATTTGTAGCTAAAGGATATAACATTATTTCTGGTGGTACAGACAATCACTGTATGTTGATTGATTTACGTAACAAAAATATTTCTGGAAAAGATGCAGAGATTGCTTTAGGAAAAGCAGAAATTACTGTAAACAAAAATATGGTGCCTTTTGATGACAAATCTCCTTTTATAACTTCTGGGATTAGAGTAGGTACACCTGCTATTACAACCCGTGGATTAAAGGTAGAACATATGAAAGCTGTTGTAGACTTTATAGACGAAGCAATTACAAATGCGAATAATGAAGAAGCATTGCATGAAATTAGTGATCGTGTGGCTGATATGATGAGTTCAAGAAGACTTTTTGTAATGTAAGCAGTGCAATAGTTTATTCATAGCTCAATTGGCTGAAAAAATATAATAAAAAAAAGCATCAAGTTAGTTCTTGATGCTTTTTTTTTAGTAAAACTAGAGTTACTTTAATCTAAATCATTTGCTCTGTCTAGTAAACTTTGATTTATCTTTTTTGAAGTATTTACACCTAATTGTTTTATGTTTTCTACTTTCTTAATTAGATTTCCTCTACCTGTTAACTTTTTCATAGAAGAATCATAACTTCCTTGTACCGTTTTTAACTGATTTCCTACCTTAATTAAATCTTCTGTTAAATTCACAAATTGATCATACAAAGCACCTGCTTGTTTCGATATTTCTAAAACATTATTCTTTTGATTTTCTTGTCTCCACATAGATGAAACCGTACTTAAGGTGGCTAATAGAGTGGAAGTAGAGACCAATACAATATTTTTATCTAAGGCTTCTAAGTACAGATCATTCACCTTATTTAAGGCAATCATTAAAGCGGGTTCTATAGGAACAAACATTAATACATAATCTGGCGAATTAATCTCATATAAAGTATCATATTTTTTAGAACTTAAATCTTTAAAATGATCTCTAATACTTTTAATATGCTTTGATAAAAAAGCTTCTTTTTCAATTTCATTTTCTGAAGAAAAATAACTTTCGTATGCCGTTAAAGATACTTTAGAATCGACTATTAAATGTCTATTGTCTGGTAGATTAATAATAAAATCTGGTTTTTTTACCTTGCCTTCATTATCTCTAAAACCACCTTGTGTACTATAATGTATTCCTTTTGTAAGCTTTGCTTTTTCTAATAAAATTTCTAATTGGGTTTCTCCCCAGTCTCCTTGCGTCTTATTATCTCCTTTTAAGGCTTTGGTTAAATTAATTGCCTCTTTACTCATTTGCAAGTTCAAATCTTTTAAATGCCCCAATTGCTCACGCAGTGCAGAATGCATGCCAATACTTTTTTCTTGAGTTTCTGTAACTTTCTTTTCAAACCCTTCTATTTTTTCTTTTAAAGGATTTAGAATAGCACTAATACTCTCTTTATTTTGTGTTTTAAACTTTGTAGAGTTTTCATCTAAAATTTTTGTTGCTAAATTTTCAAACTCCTTTGTAAATTTCTCATTTAGTTTTTCTACTTCCCCTTTATTCTCAGTTAATTTAATCTGTAAATTCTGAATTTCAGAATCTTGTCTAGCATTTGTAGTAATTAGCTTTTCTTTTTCTAGTTGATTGTTTTTTAATGCTATTTGAGATTCAATAAAATTATTTTCTGTATTTTCTTTAGATTGTTGCAGTAAGATTAAACGTTCTTCAAGGGTAGATTTTTCTTTTTCTAAAGTGGTTTTATCTTTTTCAAAGTTTAATTTAGAGATTAATTTCCCTATAAACATGCCAATTAAGGCAAAAACTATGGCAATAAATAAGTATGTAATTATTTCAGTCATCATGTCAATTTAAGTCCTTAAATTTATCACTTTAAAAAATAATAGAAAACCTTTTATGTAGGTTTTTGTAAACAATTAAGATACCCGTATTTGTGGAAAAGATTTCAAAATTTATTTTATATAATATTTTAGGTTGGAGAGTAGAAAATGGTTTCCCTGAAACGCCTAAAAAATATATTATTATTGCAGCACCCCATACAAGTTGGATAGATTTTCCAATTGCTATTCTATCAAGAATGAGTCAGGGTAAAATGGTGCATTTCATTGGTAAAGGTTCTCTTTTTAAATGGCCTTTTGGTTATTTCTTTAAAGCACTAGGAGGAACTCCTGTAGATAGAGATAAAAGCACTAATATGGTAGAGGGTGTAATTAACATTTTTAATTCTAAAGAAGAATTTCGTTTGGGTTTATCTCCAGAAGGAACTCGAAAAAAGGTAGACAAATGGAAAACAGGATTCTATTATATAGCCAAAGGTGCAAATGTACCTATTGTAATGGCAACCTTAGATTTTGAAAATAAGAAAATTAAAATTTCAGAGCCATATTATGTAACAGAAGACATTCAAAAAGATTTTAAAGTATTCGATAATTTTTATAAAGATGTTAAGGGTAAAAATCCTGAATTGTCTTAAGAATCTTATATTATAGTGGTATAGAAACGAATAAAAAAAGTCTCCAGAAATTCTGGAGACTTTTTTTATGAATTCTTTTGAGCAATCTTTGCTGCAATGCCAACAATAACTTCTGTTGCTTTTACCATAGACTCTGCAGGAACATATTCAAAGCGTCCGTGGAAGTTGTGGCCTCCAGCAAAAATATTAGGACAAGGCAACCCTTTAAAAGATAGTTGAGAACCATCTGTTCCTCCTCTAATAGGCTTAATTAATGGTGTTATTCCTAAATCTATCATAGTTTCTTCAACCAAATCTACAATATGCATTACAGGAACAATTTTTTCTTTCATATTAAAGTATTGGTCCTTCATTGTTATTTCAATTAGATTTTGCCCCGCAACTTTATTTAGTTCGTCTGCAATATTTTGCAATACTTTTTTTCTTTTTGCAAACAACTTTATATCATGATCTCTTATTATATATTCTAATACCGTTTTTTCAACAGTACCATTCATATCATGTAAATGAAAAAAACCTTGGTAATCTCTTGTTTTTTCAGGTACTTCTGCTTCCGGTAATAAAGACATAAATTCATTGGCAATTTGCATTGAATTTATCATTTTTCCCATTGCATAGCCGGGGTGCACAATTTTACCAGTTATAGTAACAACAGCACTAGCTGCATTAAAATTTTCATATTCTAACTCTCCAATCTGACTACCATCCATGGTATACGCCCATTCTGCTCCAAATTTTTCTACATCAAATAAATGAGCTCCTTTACCAACTTCCTCATCTGGCGTAAAGCAAATTCTAATAGTACCATGTTTTATTTCTGGATGCTGAATTAAATATTCCATAGCAGTTACAATTTCTGTAATACCTGCCTTATCATCTGCTCCTAAAAGGGTTGTACCGTCTGTAGTGATAATAGTTTGCCCTTTATATTGTAATAGATCTTCAAAATAATCTGGAGATAGAATAATATTTTTTTCTTTGTTTAAAATAATATCGTTTCCTTGATAATTTTCTGTTATTTGAGGTTTTACATTCTTCCCTGTAAAATCCGGACTTGTATCCATATGCGAAACAAAACCGATAATGGGTACATTATAGCCTACATTACTAGGTAAAGTAGCCATGATGTAGCAATTTTCATCTAAAGAGATGTCTTGCATTCCAATTACTTTTAAATCTTTAACTAAAATATTTGCCAAATCCCACTGATTCTCTGTGCTAGGAAAAGCAGGATTATTAGGGTCTGATTCTGTATCTATAGTTACATATTTTATAAATCTTTCTATAAGCTGTTTCTTATTAATCATTGGTATTCAACTTTTTTACAATTTTAATTTTCCAACTTTTTCATGTCCGCTTAACCAAGCCGTATTTTTATCTAAAAACTTTATTGCATAATATCCGTCTTTAGAAACTTCTTTCCAAGTTATTCCACCATTATTAGAAAATGAAATTCCTGTTTTACCTACAGCAAAAACTTCTTGTCCATTTGTATTAGGAACATATTGCACACAACTTTTATAATTAGGATTTTGATTGTCTGCAATTAACGTCCATGTTTTACCGCCATCTGCAGTAACAGCTTTATTTGCTTTATTTTTTAAGGGCTCTGAATAATCTCCACCAATTATAATTCCTATATTTTCGTTGTAAAAATCAATAGAATAAATTCCTTGTGGCCCATTACCTTGAATTATTGGAGTCTCAAAAATTTGCCATGTTTTACCATAATCTGTAGATTTTAATACTCTTGCTTTACTTCCTCCAGAAGCAATCCAAACGGTGCTTCCTATTGTTTTTATATTGGTATTACTAGCTGCAAAGAAAGCTTCATCTTTGCTGAATTTCGGTAAATTTTCGCATGGAATTTTATTCCAAGTTTCTCCACTGTCTTTTGTTATAATTATAGAAGCACATTTTTCTGTAGGGTCTCCAACGGCAATTCCGTGGGTATTGTCTTCAAAAAAAGTGAGTGCATCATAAAACACTTTTTCATGTTCTTCAAAATATTGTAAAGATGCTGCACCATTAGAAATTTTATACAATAATGCAGGGTTGCCAATAGACAAAGCAAAATAATCTGCACCATTATAAGCAAAGCTTCGAAAATGAGGAATAATACTGTCTTGATATCTGATTTTTAAAGTATGCCATAATTTACCATTATCTGTAGTAAAACCAATAGTGCCGTTAGAGGCTGCATAAGACATGCTTTTGTGATCTTTTACAACCATTGTTCTAATGCTAGAACTATCTATTTTAATTGTTTTAATCGTTACTTTTTCTATATTTCTTGGCTGGTATTCTTGGGTACATCGAATTAAAAAAAGGAAAGTGAAAATAAGTAGGAATATTCTTTTCATTTTTAATATTTTTATACCACTAAAGTAATCAAATCATACTACAAAATGAAAAAAGCACTGGTAATTTCTGGAGGTGGAAGTAAGGGCGCATTTGCAGGTGGAGTTGCGCAATATCTTATGCAAAATAAAAATAAAAAATATGATTTATTTATAGGAACTTCTACGGGAAGTTTAATGGTTTCTCATTTAGCACTAGGAATGTTGTCCGAATTAAAAGAGCTATATACCAATGTAAACCAGAAAACTATTTTTAGTAACAATCCTTTTAAAATTAAGAAAATTGCCGGAGAAAAAGTAATAAGCATTAATCATTTAAATACGTTTTGGAACTTTTTAAATGGTAGAAAAACTTTTGGAGAAAGCAAAAATTTACGTGCATTAATTAAAAGAGAGGTTACTAAAGAAATGTATGATAAAATTAAAGCTACACATAAAGAGGTGGTAGTTACGGTTTCTAATTTAACAACAAATCAAATAGAATATAAATCTATAAAAGAGTGTACCTATGAAGATTTTTGTGATTGGATTTGGGGTTCTTGCAATTATGTGCCATTTATGAGTTTGTTAGAAAAAGATCATTGCCAATATGCAGACGGTGGTTTTGGTTCTTTAATTCCCATTAGAGAAGCCATCTTAAGAGGTGCAACAGAAATTGATGCTATTATTCTAGAAACAGAAGTTACGCAGTTGAACAGGTTGCCTACTTCCAATCCGTTTTCTTTGTTATTTGATGTGTTTGATTTTATGCTAACTCACGTAGAAAGACACAATATTACGATTGGCAAACTAGCTGCGTCTAATAAAGATATAAAACTAAATTTATATTATACACCTACTGTTTTAACTGTAAATTCTTTGGTTTTTGATAAAAAATTAATGAAAAAATGGTGGAAATCTGGTTTTAAATATGCCAAGTCTAAAGATGAAGAAATAATGAGTGAGTTTAGACCCGATGTGCTTACCGATAAAGAAATGTAAGAAGCAAAATTAGGTACATGAAATTTAATTTTAATAAAAAAATCTAGCATATGCTAGATTTTTTTATTTTTGTAACTATCTTAATTCCTTATTTCTTCAATATACATTTCTTGACTAAAAAGGGCTTCAGATTTAGAATTCATAAGTGGTTTATCTCTAAACGAGAATTTTATAGATTTGTTAGACTTAAAACCAGCTATAATAGAAGTAATTGCTGTATTTAATAAAGGATCTGTCTTAAAACCTAAAACACCCAAATCAATAATACCATCTTCTCTACCAAAGTTTTCGGGTAAATAATCATCCGCTATATAACCTTCTGGATCGTTTTCTGAGTTTGCGTTTTTAATTTCTAACACAATGGGTTGGATTGCATAGGTGTGGTTTGCGTTTAAATTAGGGCCATTTCTGCTAAAAGTATCAGAATCATATAAAGTTACAGAGCCTACTTGTTTTCCAACTGTTTTTGTGCCTACCAACCGTACATCAATATAAGGTCTCATACCGTTTATTATTAACTCTGAAGCTGATGCAGTAGCTTCAGAAATTATAAAATAAACTTTCTGTAAAGACAAACTATTAATAGGTTCATCTATAAGAATTGTTCCGTTACTATCTGTGTTTAGAATTTGATCTGTAAAATTATTTAAGAAATATTCTGGAGCTCTTGAATTCATTACTTTTTCGTTCCATATTTCTTGAGAAAATAATTTACCTGTATTTGTTCCGTTAATCATGCTTGCTAAATAGGTTGCTGTTCGAACGCTTCCCCCGCCGTTGTATCGCAAATCTATAATTAAATCGGTAATATTTTCTTCCTTAAAATATCCAAAAGAAGCATTTAACTGTCCATCAAAAGAATTTGCAAATTGGTTGTACAATAGGTATCCAATTTTCTTACTTCCTTCATTAAAAACCTTTGTAATAGCAACAGGGTTTTCTTGCAATTGTTCTTTGGATAAATTAATTTCTGTTCCATTTAAAATTGGATCTCCAGCACTAAAATTGGCTAAGTTTAGCGTGTAATTAACACTAGCTGCGTTTGTTAATAAATCTCTATAGTTTGAAACCGTGATTTGAGTGTTGTTAATTCCACTAAAAACCATTCCTCTTAAAACACCTTTTTTTTCTGCATCTGAACCGGGAATCACGTAATATACAACACCATAAACATTATTTGAATTTGTTTGGTTAGTGTATAAATTAAATTCCATTCCGTTGCTTAATCGAATGCCTTGAAATGCATTTTCTAAAGCTACATAGTCATCAACAATCCAAGAAAAACGGTCTACTATTCCTGGTTGAAAACGAACCGATTCAAAAATATCTTCTGGTGTTTCAAAGCTAGCACTAAAGTTATTTATTTCAGCTTGGTTAGAAAAACGTCCGTCTCCTAAATTTGGCACATCACTCTGCCAATAATAATAAGCATTCATGCCTTTCCAAACAAAATCATTTATTTCTATGTCTGCAGGAATTGAACTAATTTTATCAGAACAATTTAAACAGGAAAATAGTATGAGTACGCATACACAAATTTTTATAATTTCTTTCATATTAGAGAACATATTTAATTTAAATCTAACGCAATATAAAAAGAATTAGTATTATTTTTAGGCACTTGTGTAACAAATTAAATTGTTGCTCGTCGTACTGTTGTAAATCTATTAATTTTAGAAGAGAAATTAAAGAAATACAAACCAAGAAACGCTAATGAAACAATCAGACTTTTTAAAAGTTGTTCCACCATTTAAAGATAAGGTGTTTAGATTGGCAAAAAGATTGTTAGTATCTAATGAAGAGGCAGAAGATGCTACTCAAGAACTACTTTTTAAATTATGGAAAAGTAAAGAAAAAATAGCTAGTTATAAGAATGTTGAAGCTTTTGCAATGACAATGACTAAGAATTACTGTTATGACAGGTTAAAATCTAAGCAGGCAAGTAATTTAACATTAGTACACAGTAATTATAAAGAAAATGAAACGTCTTTAGATAAAAAACTTGAATATCAAGATAGTGTAAACCAAGTGCATGTATTGATAGAAAAGTTACCAGAGCAACAAAAGATTATTATTCAATTAAGAGATATTGAAGAATATGATTTTGAAGAGATTTGTAAAATGGTAGATATGAAGCCAACAGCAGTGAGGGTAGCATTATCTAGAGCAAGAAAAAAAATAAGAGAACAATTAACTAAAAATCACAACTATGGAGTTAGCTAACATAGAACAATTAGTAGAAAAATATTTAGATGCAACTACTACTTTGCAAGAAGAAGCAACCTTAAAAAATTATTTTACAGGAGGTAATGTGGCAATACACTTGCAAGAATATGCATATTTATTTAATTATTTTGCTACTGCAAAAGAAGAACAGTTTAAAAAAACCATAAACTTAGCCCCTAAGAAAAAGAGAAACTTAACTTGGTTCTCTGCAGCTGCATCTATAGCTTTATTAGTTAGCATCTTTTTTGGTAAACAACAATACGATAAACATGAGCAAAGAAAAGAAGCTCAAAGAATATATGTGCAAGTAAGTAAAGGTTTAGCTTTATTATCTTCAAACTTAAAAAAAGGAGAACAAGCTGTAGCTGTTTTATATACATACGAAAACACAATAAATAAAATATTAAAATAAACCAATTAAAAAACTAATAAAACCAAGTAAATAGTAAGATTATGAGAAAAATAATTCTATTAATAGTATTAACAGTTGCGTCGATGGTAACAAGTGCACAATCTATATTCGATACTTTGGAGGATATGGACGGTGTAGATATGGTGGTTGTAAACAAAGATATGTTTGAGCTTTTATCAAAATTTAATCCTGATAAAATGAAAGACA
>Ga0115008_10003205_pt1 | contig 13537 bp, 7 predicted proteins | sample FraStrMetagenome_FD_87164 | JGI IMG/M metagenome (GOLD analysis project Ga0115008, IMG submission 87164) | Marine eukaryotic phytoplankton communities from Arctic Ocean - Fram Strait ARC3M Metagenome | ecosystem: Environmental > Aquatic > Marine > Oceanic | place: Fram Strait | collected 2012-06-18
ATGGTTGTAAGATATATCATCCAATTCTTCCACCATCAATAAATCGCCACCACCATCGATACTAAATTTCTCTTGCATTTCATCCCATTCTGGTTTAGAATAGTCATCAATATTCTTGAAGAAAAAATCATTAAACTCTTCTTCTACAATAATATCTTCTAATAATGTATTCGTTTTTTTAAATAGCCAGACGTAGAAATCGTTTTCACTTTTTACATCTTCAATAGTATCATAAATTTCAATAAATAACTGATCGATAACATCATCTGCTTTATATTTACCTTTAGAAAAGTGACCTTTCTTTTTTGCGGTATGTAGTCTTCCATTAACATATTTACGTATTCCTGGCATTATTTTTAGTGCCAATTCGTTAAATGATGTTTGATTGCCTTCTTTCTTTAAATTAAGAATATTTTGAAATGTGCTAGTAACGAAAAGACGGAATTCTTTTTTATTCTGATAATAAGAAACATTTGTTTTCATAATGGAAGTGTTTAAATAGTTGACTTGTAAAGTATAAAGGTGCAAATAAGACAACTGAAATGGAATGATATTTATCAGTCATTCCAATGCATGAAATGTGGGTGTTTTAAGATATATGGATTGGGAAAATTTTAATTGTAATTATGCGGATTCAACAAATTCTGTTAATTCGTTTTCTGTTTCTTGTCCAGATTCCCAACAATCTAAATTATAAATCGTAGTATCTGCGATATTGGTGAGCGCTTCTTCAGTTAAAAATGCATGATGGCCTGTTATAAGAACATTTGGCATCGCATTTAATTTTAATAAAAGATCGTCATCTGGCACGTTTTGGGAACGATCTTTAAAGAATATGCCTTTTTCATTTTCATATACATCAATACCTAAAGCTCCAATCTTACCTTTTTTGATACCTTTAATAACATCCTTGGTGTTAATGATAGAGCCTCTTGCGGTATTGATTAGGATAACACTGTCTTTCATTTCATAAATTAATTCCTCATTTATGAGCTGATATGTTTCAGTATTTAATGGGACGTGGAGAGAAATAATATCTGCTTTGTTGCATAAATTTTCTAGAGTCGTATACTGCATATTATACGTGTTAATTAAGTCCTTGTTTTCTTCAAGATCAAAACCTAATAATTTACAACCAAATCCGTGCATAATTTTGCTCATTACAGTACCAATTTTACCTGTACCTACAATGCCAACAGTCTTTTCATGTAAATCAAAACCAACGAGATTATCTAGATTAAAATTGTAATGACTGACTCTAAAATTAGATTCTATTAATTTTCTGTTAAGTGCTAATAATAAAGCTACCGCATGCTCAGCAATCGCATAAGGTGAATATGCAGGCACATTAGCAACTCTTATGTTTAATCGTTTGGCAGTTCTTAAGTTTACGTTATCATGACCAACAGATCGCAATGTTATATACTTGACGCCAAAATCTTTAAGTTTTTCAATAGTTATAAAATCGGCTTCATCTGCCGAAAACACAGATATGGCATCATAACCCACAGCTTTCCTTGTTGTTCTAGAAGACAATGAATCTTTAATAAAAGTTAGGTTGTGTTTTCTTTTATTTGCTTGCACCAAATATGGGATTTCAAAATCTTTGGCACTGTATACGAGTACTTTCATTATGATTTACTGATTGTAATTGAGTAGCAGTAAATATATTGTGAAGTAGTATATAATTAAATGATATTGGTCATGATAGGTGTTTAATTAATGACCTAAATAAAGACTGTATGATTCAAATTAATTAAATGTTTAATTTTCGAGTGGTTAAAAGAGGTTTGTGTTAGTCTAATCGGTTCTCGTCTGGATCATCTTAGATAATCTCTTAAAACTATCAAAATTTAGTAACACACTATATCAAATCCAGTGCACGCTCTAAGGCCATACCTCGAGACCCTTTAATGAGAAATAGCTGTTGTTCGAATTTAAAATTTCCGAAGTTATCATTGAAATCTTCGAAAGATTTAAAATAGTGGCTATTTTTATTTTTAGAACTAATGTCATAAAAATTTTCTCCAATGAAAATAGATTCTTGCAGCTTTAAATTGCTAACATAATCTGATATGCTTTGATGCTCGGCTTGCGCGGTTTCGCCCAATTCAAACATATCTCCTAAAACTACAATTTTATGGTCATTTTTAATCTCATTAAAATTGGATAGGGCAGCTAGCATACTTGACGGATTGGCATTATAAGCATCTAAAATAATGTGATGTCCGTTTTGTTCAACAATTTGTGAGCGATTATTATTTGGGATAAAACTCTCTATGGCTTCAATGATATTATTTGTAGTAACTTTAAAATATTCTCCCAAAGCAATAGCAGCACATACGTTATTATAATTATAAGTACCTGTAAGGTGTGTTTTTATAATTCTATTTTTATAACCAATAGATATGTAAGGTTGAGCATCTAATAGTTTAGTTTGAGAACCAAATGTAAGTGTTTGCTTATAATCGCCAACTTGTTTCATTTGCAACTCATCATTTTGATTTACAAAAATTACTTTTTGGTTAGTTTTTAGATGTTGATATAATTCAGATTTACCTTTGATGACGCCATCAAATCCTCCAAAACCCTCTAGATGGGCTTTCCCAAAATTAGTAATCAGTCCATAATCTGGTAATGCTATCTTACTGAGAAATTCAATTTCCTTTTGATGATTCGCACCTATTTCTACAATACCAATCTCAGTTGTTTTATCCATTTCTAAAAGAGTTAATGGAACACCTATATGATTGTTTAGATTGCCTTTTGTAGCAGTTGTTTTATACGTTTTAGAAAGCACAACATTTATAAGTTCTTTTGTTGTTGTTTTACCATTGCTTCCGGTAAGGGAGATAATAGGAATGTTTAGATATTTCCGATGAAATAAAGCTAAGTTTTGTAGCGTACGAAGTGTGTCTTCAACTACAATATATTGATCGTTGACTTTGTATTGTACTTCATCAATTATCGCAAATGCAGCACCATTTTTAATGGCGTCCTTAGCAAATTTGTTTCCGTTAAAATTTCCGCCTTTAAGTGCAAAAAAGATGCAGTTTTTCGAAATTTTTCTGGTATCTGTGCAAACAGACTCACATTCTAGAAAATGAGTGTGTAGAGTTTCTATTGTCATAGAATAAAAGTAATAAAAAAGTCCTAATCGTAATGATTAGGACTTTAAATTTATTTAATAGAATAAATATTAATTTCTCTTTTTATAACCTTGAGATTTTGAACCTACTCTAGACATTGCACATCTAAATCCTATATAGTCTGTTGCCATATCTTGTGGGAAATATCTACGTTGAGCTGGGTCTATCCAGTATGCTCTGTCTCTCCATGAACCACCTTTGTAAACTCTAACTTCATCATTAATCATAGAAGTTCTTTGGTTAGATGTATCGTATTCTTTGATTAAATTACCTAAAGAATCTCTTTCAACATTATGTTTTGGAGAATTATACATTTTACCAGTTGTACTCTTAGTGTCATCTGCATCTTCGTCTTCACCAAAACTTTCAGCATATAAACGAGAAGATCTTGTGTCTCCATCTCTAAAGTTTCGGTTATCACTTTTATCAAAATTAGTTCTCAAGTACGTTTCGTCTTCATCAACAGCAACTCTAGCTATTTCACCTGGAAGATTTCTCGCAACAACTCTACCGTTGCTTAAAGTGTCAAATACTATTTCATCAGGAGTAATAACTTTTACTGTACCATCCTCATTGATTGCATTTTTATAATAGACATTACCTCTAACGTAATTGAAATCATTAAATTCATCATCCACTATAGGTCTGTAAACATCATATACCCATTCGGCTACGTTACCAGCCATATCATATATACCATAATCATTAGGCGCATATGACATTACTTGAGCAGTGATATCTGCACCATCATCAGACCATCCAGCAATCCCACCGTAATCTCCTTTACCTTGTTTGAAGTTGGCTAATTGATCACCTTTAGTTTTACGTTTTCCAGATCTAGTATATTGCCCATCCCATGGGTATTTTTTACGACCTCTATATACATTGAAACTTCTTAATTCACTCATACCAAGTGCTGCATATTCCCATTCCGCTTCCGTTGGAAGTCTATAGTCTGGTGAAATTAAACCAGATGCTCTACGCGCATATTGGTTAATTGTATCTCCAGCAGCAGTTGTTTGTACTCTACGTCTAGATTTTTGTGGATTAATGATAGAATCATTACCTCCATAAGTCATTGTAGGAGCATTGATATAAGTATCAACATTAAAATTGCTTTCTGCAGATGTTGTTAAATGAGTATCTCTCTCTAAGTATCCTGCATCTTGTAATTTCATTTCTGCAACTCTGTCTGTTCTCCAGCTTGCAAATTCAACAGCTTGAATCCAACTAACACCAACTACAGGATATTCTCCATAACCAGGGTGACGTAGATAATTTTCTGTCATCATTTCAGCATATCCTAAACGGTTTCTCCATACTAATGTATCTGGAAGTGCACCTTGATATATCAATCTGTAATTTTCTTCTTCTGGTGGGTAAGTTCTTTTAATCCAATCTAAGTATTCAGTATACATTTTATTGGTAACTTCACTCTCATCCATGTAGAATGATTGGATGTGTTGTTGATTTGGAGAGTTATTCCAATCATGCATAACATCATCTTGTACTTTACCCATTGTAAAGGTTCCTCCTTCTACAAAAACTAATCCCGGAGCAGTTTCTTGCTCTTGGAATTTGTCATTATATTGGAAACCACCATTTTGATCGTTGATCTTCCAACCTGTAGCTCTCGACGTGTTCTTTGAAGAGTTTCTGCTACAGCTAACAATTGTTAAAGATACCACTAGGGCTAATAATATCCTTAGATTTAAGACGTTTTTCATATCTATACTTTTAAGTAAGCTAATTTTATTTAGAGACGCAATATAGTAATTAAAGGTAAACATACAACACTTTTTGCCAAAATCATGCAAAAAAAACTGCATTTCATCCCTTTTTTCATACACAACAACGGACTTTTGGTCACTTTATCGATGTATTTTGTCTTTAATAACGAACGATTAAATCAATTATTGTTGTAATTTTGAATAAAAAATTTGGACTAAATAATATCACGACTTTAAAGACGTTATTTAACTATGAAAAAATACTTACTCGCACCTTTATTATTAATCTCTTTTTTAATTTCTGCTCAGCAAAAGCAGTTTGATATTAATTGGGAGGCATCAAAAACTTTAGAAACAGCTAATTCTAAAATTGTAATTCCGAGTTTTGATAAAGATCATTTTAGTTATACTAATAAAAAAGGAGTCACCTTTTTTGCACAGTGGGAAGAGTCTTCATATATAGATGAAAACTCTGTTGAGTTAAGTCAAGTGTCTTATGCAACAATTAATACATCAGACTTACTAGATCTGCCATTGTCTAAAACACCTAATGCTCCAAGAGTAAAATTAAAGAATGCGATAGATAGAGGTAACATATTTGCTTATTTTGAAATAACTCCTATTATTAATGATAGAGGTGTTTATAAAAAGATAACATCATTTACCGTTAACTATCAATATGGAGGTGCCCTTAATAGAAATAGTTTAAATAATCAAGAGATTCAAAGTTCTGTGTTAAGTTCAGGACAATGGTATCGTTTCTATGTTGAGAAGTCTGGAGTATTTAGATTAAGTAAAAGTTTTTTAAATGCTATGGGTGTTAATACAAATGGAGATCCAAGAAATATAAAACTATTTGGTAATGGAGGAGCAATGCTCCCGCTTTCTAATAGTGAGCCTGCACCAATTGATTTGCAAGAAAATGCAATTCGATTTGTTGGAGAAGAGGATGGCGTTTTTAATAATGATGACTATATCTTGTTTTATGCAGAAGGACCAACTGAATATAATGAAGAGAGCGATACCAATATAAATCTTTATGCAGACAAATCATACTATTATATAACGACTCAAGGTAACTTCGGAAAACGTATAACTCCACTTAATCAACCAGAAGATGAACCATCATTAGAAATAACAACATTTCAGGATTACCAATTTCATGAAGTTGATGAAAATAATTTAGGAAAAATCGGAAGACGATGGTTTGGAGAACGATTTGATTTTGAAAATGAAAAAAGGTTTAATTTTAGTTTTCCAAATATTATTTCGTCTGTACCAGCCAAGTTTAGAGTTTTAGCTGCAGGCGTAAGTGACTCAACGCCAAGTGATATGGAGGTTTTTATAAATGGAAACTTATCTGGTACAATAGGTTTTTCTGTTATTGATGATCCTATTTTGGCTTCTGGCAATTCTTTTCAAAATGATGTTCAGCTTGCAGGACAAGATGTTGAGGTAAAGTTGATATATAATAACAATGGCAATCCATCAGCCTTTGGCTATTTGGATTTCATATCTATTGAAGCTACAAGAGGCTTAATTTTTGATGGTACTCAATTCGTATTTAAAAATAATGAAGTTGCTTTAAATCCAGGAGTAGTTCAATACACATTTGAGAATGCTACCAATGTGCAAGAGATTTGGGATATAACAGATAAGTATAATGTCAAGGCAGTATTAAATACTGATCAAAATTCAAATATAGTATTTAAGGATGTTGCTGGTTCAGTAAAAAGATATACTTCAGTAACTAGTGCAGATTATTATACACCATCAAGAGATTCTAATTCTAGTGTTAATAATCAGGATATCAAAGGAACAGTTTTTTTAAATGCACAAGGAGAATTTCAAGATATAGACTATATAATTATTGCAAATAATAATTATGTATCCCAAGCCGAAAGGTTAGCCCAAATAAATAGAGATCAATACAACCTTAATGTAAAAGTGTTAACCTTAAATGAAATTTATCATGAGTTTAGTTCAGGTAAGCAAGATATTTCGGCGATAAGAAATTTAGTACAATATGTATACAATAATGCAAGTGAGCCTGATAAACGAATCAAGTATTTATGTTTGTTTGGAGATGCATCATATGATTATAAAAATAGAATATCAAATAATACTAATATAGTTCCAATTTGGAATTCTGAAGAAAGTTTTAGTTTAGTATCCTCTTTTATATCGGATGATTTCTATGGAATGATGGACGAGAATGAGGGTGATATGGAAGACGAAGATCTTTTAGATATCGCAGTAGGAAGAATTTTAGCAGATACGCCTCAACGTGCAAAAGAATTAGTAGATAAAGTTGAAGATTATTATGGAGAAGAATCTTTTGGGAGCTGGAGAAATAATGTCATTACAATTTCTGATGACGTAGATATTCAATGGGAGAAGGTATTACAAAATACAACTGATGAAATAGCAAATGAAATAACAACGCAAAAACCTTTTATTAACGTAACCAAAATTCATACAGATTCTTATCAACAACAATCATCAGCAAGTGGAGAACGTTATCCAGCAGTTAATGATGCCATTAAAAATGCTTTAGATGTAGGTGCATTAGTTGTTAACTATTTTGGTCATGGTGGAGAAGATGGATTAGGTGGTGAACGGATGTTTACAAAAGTAGATGCGCAAGAGATAAGAAATTTATGTAAGTTCAATCTGTTTGTTACAGTAACTTGTGAGTTCACTAAATTTGATAATCCGCAAAGGCAAACTGCTGGAGAATTTACTTACTGGAATAAAGAAGGAGGTGCAATAGGTTTAATCACAACAACAAGACAAATTTTTGTGACTGTTGGTGTAGTCATCAATGAATCACTAGACACCTATTTATTTAATTATGGTTCTAATGATTATCCAACAATGGCTGAGGCCTTAAGATTAACAAAAAATGATCCATCTGTGGTAGGTATTAACCAAAAATCTCTAGTATTCTTTATAGGAGATCCAGCAATGAAATTAGCCATTGCAAAACCAGAAATTAGATTAACAGCTGTAAATGATGTTCAAGTAGCAGAACAAACAGAACCTCTAAAAGCTTTAGATCGTGTTAAGATGTCCGGAGAGGTTTTTGATTCAGCAGGGAATTTTTTATCCAACTATAATGGTGTTGTGACTGCAACAGTACTTGATAAAGAAATTGAAAGGCAAACTTTAGCTAATGATAATACCACTGATGGCGGACAATTAATTTTATTAGACTTTAAAACTCTTGGTGAAACCATGTTTAAAGGTCAAGCCACAGTAACCAATGGTAAATTTGATTTTGAATTTGTAGTTCCTCGTGATATTGGGATTCCTGTAGGGCAAGGAAAAGTTGGTTTCTATTCAAAACAAGATAATATATTGGATGATAAATCTGGTTACAGTTTTGATATTCAAGTAGGAGGTATCAACGAAAATGCTGAGGAAGATAATATTGGACCTGTCATTAATTTGTTCATGAACGACGAGAATTTTGTATCTGGAGGCATCACCAATGAGCAACCAGCGCTTATTGCAAGGCTCCAAGATGATAATGGAATTAATACCGCGAGTGGAATAGGGCATGATATCACAGCTATAATTGATGGTGATGAAAGTAATCCATTTGTTTTGAACGATTATTATGAAGCTAATCTTGATGATTTTCAAAACGGAAAATTAAGCTACCCATTTAGAGACTTAGAACCGGGAATACATACCTTAACGCTTAAAGCTTGGGACGTTTATAATAATTCTTCAACTGCTCAAATAGAATTTAACGTAAGAGATAAGGACGATGAATTAGTTATTACTAACGTCTTAAATTATCCTAATCCATTTATAGATTATACAGAATTTTGGTTTAATCACAATAGTTCAGATGTTTTAGACGTTTCAGTGCAGATCTTCACGGTATCTGGGAAACTGGTGCGAACTCTAAATGGTCAAACATCTGTAGGAGGAAAAGTAACTAGTTCACTTTCTAAGGATATTGTTTGGGATGGACGCGATGATTTTGGAGACAAAATTGGAAAAGGAGTCTACGTTTATAAACTAAAAGTGAGATCTAATCGTTTAAATAAACAAGTTGAAAAAATCGAAAAACTTGTCATACTCTAATAATAATTTATATTTGTCTAATATATTATATGTAGCAATACCTTAATATAAACATGAATTCACATATGAAAAAGTACATTTTAGCCCTTATTACATTTACGGTATTTAATTTTTCTAATGCCCAAGAGACCGAAGTAGTCATTATACCAGGTCAGGATTCTAGGGTAATTACTACAGCTGTTCCATTTATGCTTATTGCGCCAGACGCAAGATCTGCTGGTATGGGAGATATGGGAGTGGCAACATCAGTAGATGCTTATTCTCAACAATGGAATGCTGCCAAATACACATTTTCTGAAGCAAAATCAGGAATTGCAGTAAGTTATACACCATACCTAAGTAAATTGGTAAATGATATCTCTATTGCATATCTAACCTATTTTAATAGAATTGATGATAGAAGTTCTTTTGGAGTTAGTTTTAAATATTTTGGTTTAGGTGAAATTGAAATTCGTCCAGATGAATTTTCTGAGCCATTAATAGAAAAACCAAATGAATTTAGTGTAGACGCGTCTTACTCATTACGTTTAGCAAATCAGTTTTCAATGGCAGTAGCCTTGCGTTATTTGCGTTCAGATTTAAGAATTCAAGCGGTAGATGCTAATGCAAGTGCAGCAGGTTCTTTTGGAGTTGATATTTCTGGTTTCTATCAAAGTGAAGAAGAAGCTTATGATAGTTTTAATGGTAGAACACGTTTTGGATTCGCTATTCAAAATTTAGGGCCAAAAATTAAGTACGATGATGGAGGACGAGAAAATTTCTTGCCAACAAACTTAAGACTTGGAGCAGGTTTTGATTTTATTTTTGATGAGTATAACAAATTAGCTGTAACTGCCGAATTTACTAAATTATTAGTACCAACACCTCCACAAATAGGAACACGTATTGAATATGAAGAAAGTGGAGATAATCCAGGATATCAAGAAGGAGAAGACGAAATTGTTTCAGAAGATAATAATTTCATAATAGCCGGTAAATCTAACGATGTGGGTTTCATGAAAGGTGTTTTTCAATCATTTAGTGATGCGCCAGGAGGATTTAGTGAAGAACTAAAAGAAATTACATGGGCATTGGGTGCAGAGTACTTGTATCAAGATTCGTTTGCCTTTAGAGCTGGTTACTTTCATGAAAGTGATGAGAAAGGTGCTCGTAAGTTTTTTGCAATGGGAGCAGGATTTAAATACACAACTATAAATATTGACTTATCATATTTATTTTCAGCATCTAAAATTCAAAGTCCGTTAGAAAACACATTACGTTTTTCACTAACATTTAATTTTGGAGATGGAGAATACGATGAGTATTAGTAGATCATATTAAATCAAATAAAAAAACTATTGTTCTTAAAAACAATAGTTTTTTTGTCTAAATACGTTTTTGATGAAAGACATAAAAATAGAATCAACGCTTACAGTCTATGAAGATTATAACGAGCTTCCTACAGCCATTGCGTCATTGATGGATCGAGCTTCAAAAGCTAGACTTAAAGCGTATGCGCCATATTCAAAATTTTTAGTTGGAGCAGCAATTTTATTGGATAATGGAGAAATTATTTGTGGTAATAATCAAGAAAACGCGTCATATCCCTCAGGTTTATGTGCAGAGCGCACTGCGATCTATTATGCAGGAGCCGAATATCCAGGTGCGAAAATTGTTACCATGGCGTTAACTGCAGGTTCTCAAAAACAAGAAACATCTAGTCCAATTCCTCCATGTGGAGCATGCAGACAAGCAATTTCAGAATATGAAGTTAATCAAAATTCTCCTATAGAAATCTACTTTATGGGAACTTCAGGTAAGGTTGTGAAATCAAGCTCTCTGGCTAATTTATTGCCATTAGGCTTCGATAGAAGTTTTCTATAACGTTTTCGTGACAAATTTTACGTTTTTCGGTTTTTTCATTACTAACTAAAGTGTTACTTTTGTTATTCGCTTATTTCAATTTTTAAATTGAGATTTTACAGTGATGTCTCAAGACCATTAATCTTGGGTATTATTTTAGACACAAATAATATACTAAATGCAAAAAATCACAAAAGAAGTTTACCTTAAATGGTATGAGGACATGTTGTTATGGAGAAAGTTTGAAGACAAACTTGCTGCAGTATACATTCAACAAAAAGTAAGAGGTTTTCTTCACTTGTACAATGGGCAAGAAGCAGTTTTGGCTGGTGCACTTCATGCTATGGATTTGACCAAAGATAAAATGATTACTGCGTATAGAAATCACGTACAGCCAATTGGTATGGGAGTGGATCCAAAGCGCGTCATGGCAGAGTTGTTTGGAAAGGCTACTGGGACCTCTCAAGGTTTAGGTGGTTCTATGCATATCTTCTCAAAAGAACATCGTTTTTATGGTGGTCATGGTATTGTAGGTGGACAAATTCCTCTAGGCGCAGGTATAGCATTTGGTGATAAATATCATGATGTTGATGCGGTAACAATATGTTGTTTTGGAGATGGAGCTGCACGTCAAGGATCATTGCATGAAACTTTTAATTTGGCAATGCTTTGGAATTTACCAGTAGTTTTTGTTTGTGAAAATAACGGCTACGCCATGGGAACTTCTGTTGAGCGTACTGCAAACCATACAGATATTTGGAAACTAGGTTTAGGGTATGAAATGCCTTGTGGACCAGTTGATGGTATGAATCCTATTAAAGTTGCCGAGGCTTTTGATGAAGCTATAAAAAGAGCAAGATCAGGAGGCGGACCAACCTTTTTAGAAGTAAAAACCTATCGTTATAGAGGTCACTCTATGAGTGATGCGCAACATTATAGAACTAAAGATGAAGTTGCAGAGTATAAAAAGATTGATCCTATTACTCAAGTAAAGGATATTGTTTTAGAGAAAAAATACGCTACTGAAGAAGACATAAAAGTTATTGATAAACGTGTTAAGGCATTAGTTGCAGAGTGTGAGAAATTTGCAGATGAATCTCCATATCCTGAAAAGAATGTCATGTACGATGTCGTTTATGAACAAGAAGATTATCCATTTATACAACACAAAATATAAGCTATGGCGGAAGTAATTAATATGCCTCGTTTGAGCGATACAATGGAGGAAGGAACAGTTGCAGCTTGGTTAAAAAAAGTAGGTGACAAAATTGAAGAAGGAGATATTCTAGCCGAAATTGAAACTGATAAAGCAACAATGGAGTTCGAATCTTTTAATGAAGGAACATTACTTCATATAGGTATTCTTGAAGGAGAAACCGCTAAAGTTGATACGCTCCTAGCTATAATAGGAGAAGAAGGTGAGGATATTTCTCAGTATTTAAGTGGTAATGCTTCGGAAGCTAAAGCACAAGATAATGATGAGTCTTCTAACGAAGAAACAGTTGAAGTTAGTAATCAGAGTAAAGCTAACACGTCTTTAGAAGAACAAGATCTACCTGAAGGTGTTATTGTTGTTACCATGCCACGTTTAAGTGATACCATGGAGGAAGGAACGGTTGCTTCTTGGTTGAAAAGCATTGGTGATACAGTAGAAGAAGGAGATATTCTTGCAGAAATTGAAACCGATAAGGCGACAATGGAGTTTGAATCTTTTCAATCAGGAACTTTATTATACATTGGTTTAAACGAAGGTGATTCTGCTAAAGTTGATTCCCTTTTAGCGATAATAGGTCCAGCAGGAACAGACGTTTCAGGGATTGCTAAAAACTTTAAAGTATCAGGTTCAACTTCCGAAGAAAATAAAGAAGAAGCACCTAAAAAAGAAGCATCGACTAGCGCTGCTTCCGAAGGCAAAAAATCAGCTCCAAAAGCTGAACCTAAAAAAGAAACGAAGACCTTACCGTCTACCATAAATTCAAACGGTCGAATTCATGTATCTCCATTAGCTAAAAAAATGGCTGAAGAGAAAGGGATTAACTTGTCTCAATTAAGTGGTAGTGGAGAAAATGGTCGTATCGTAAAACGCGATATCGAAAATTATACACCTGCTCAAGCAGGAACTCAAGTTGGTAAATTTGTGCCATCTGGTCAAGAAGACTTTGATGAAGTACCAAATTCTAATATGCGTAAAGCGATAGCTAAAAACTTAGCTAAATCGAAGTTCACAGCCCCACATTATTATTTAAATGTGGAGTTTGATATGGAGAATGCTATGGCATTTAGAGCACAATATAATTCTATACCAGATATAAAAATATCTTATAATGATATGATTGTGAAAGCTTGTGCTTTAGCTTTGAAAGCGCACCCACAGGTGAATTCGCAATGGTTTGATGACAGAATGCAATTAAATAATCATGTGCATATTGGAGTTGCAGTGGCAGTTACAGATGGTCTATTAGTACCCGTTGTGAAATTTGCAAATGAGCAAAGTTTACCTCAAATTGGAGCAGCAGTAAAAGAGTATGCTGGTAAAGCTAGAAATAAAAAGTTGTCTTTGGATGAAATGGAAGGGAGTACATTTACCATTTCTAATTTAGGTATGTTTGGTATAGAGAGTTTTACTTCTATTATTAATCAGCCTAATTCTGCCATTTTATCTGTTGGAGCCATTGTAGCGAAACCCGTTGTTAAAAACGGACAAGTAGTTGCTGGAAA
>Ga0115008_10003208_pt1 | contig 13531 bp, 13 predicted proteins | sample FraStrMetagenome_FD_87164 | JGI IMG/M metagenome (GOLD analysis project Ga0115008, IMG submission 87164) | Marine eukaryotic phytoplankton communities from Arctic Ocean - Fram Strait ARC3M Metagenome | ecosystem: Environmental > Aquatic > Marine > Oceanic | place: Fram Strait | collected...
ATTAGAGTATTAAATTATAAGTCCTTCGGGAGGATCCGGGCAAGATCTCAACCCGACGCCACTCGCCGAAAAGGCTAGAATAGCTCACCACAGTGAAACTAATCCATGTGAAAAGGAAAGATAAGTGGTAATTTCTCTGTACAGTAGAGTTGTTCCATCTTCTTTAGAAAAAAGTGACGATACTGTGTTATTTCCTGTGTGCTGATATCTGATCTGCTCAAAAAACATACGACTAAGGCACAACAGCTTATACGAGTTCGTATATCTGTAAGAACAGGACGCAAAATATAAGAAAATGACCGCTCTATCGCACGAGGAAGATAATCGAATTGATGATTGGGATCCCTTACTAGGGAATTTTCACTTTCAAAAAATATCGCACGCTGTCATATTCTGCGCTGTGCTGGTCATTGGAGTGATCGGTGTAATTAATTATCCATCTACCGAAGCTGATTTTCAGGATTGGCCTATTGTTGATTACAGCTCTGCACCCTATAGTACACCAGATGTGCAAGATTATGTGGAATATACGTTGATGTCATTGTTGATCTTGCGGTTTGCGTGTACACCACAAATAACGCGCTGGTGTTGTGGGAAATCATTTTCATTTATCGATCAATCGAAGAAAGTTGAAAATACAGTGAACAATTCCGAAGGCATGTCAAGCCAGAAGTTGGAAGAAGGCTTTGACATAGGTGATTCCACTTGTGAAGTAAGAGGCGTCGAAGTTGGTGTAATCCATAATATTGGTATTGAGAATGATAATTGCCAGCAGCAATATACACCTGACAATGCGAAAACTTTACATTACATGAACAATATCAAATCGTTACTAATTATATGCATTATTTTTGCACATGTAACGGTTATTTTTATCGGTAGTAATTGGTTTTACAGCATCGCTTTGTACAGATCAAAATTTAATTATGTATTGAATACTCTGCTACTCCTTGGTCAAGGTGAGTCGGAATGTAAAATGGTGTATTCTTCCTGTAGAGGAGTTTGAATTCTCTCAAAAGTCCATCGCATCCAACATAGGATTCGTTATGTCACTATTTTCCTTTGTTTCGGGTTACTTCACTGCATGTTCCTACCATAAGACTTTCGATGCTAATGATGGGAAAGTATATTATCGAAGAAAAAGATTTCTAGATAGACGTTTTTTTTATCTCGGGTTTCCTTTGCTATTATATTATTTTGGTTGCGGTCCGATGGAAAGGGTCTATGCCAGGAACTATGTGATTACGCCCGATCCTATCTTGTCAATGTTTATAGAACAGGATGAGGATTTCAAAAATTATGTCCCTGTGGCTGGAGTATCCTGGTATTTATTTTTTTTGCTTGCGTGTGCCGTAATTTATTCATGCTTTCCAGCATCGCTGACGTTTCGTTGTAAGGAAGGCGCCGTAGAAGAAGATCAAAAGTCGACAGCGTTAGTGAATCGTCCCTCGTTCCTGTGGATACTTCTTGTGGGCCTGATTTGCGGAGCATTGCAAGGCATTCAGGTGACTTGGTTGACGTTTTTTCCTTTCGTTCCGATCCATGCTAGCTCCCTCGTTCTCTACATTCTCTTTTTTATCGCTGGAATATTTGCATATCATTACAGGCTGGAGAGCATTTTACGATCAATTTCCAATGTGGAACGACTTTCTATGCAAGCGTTTACAGCAACGTTCATTATCGTCATTTTTATTTTGTTTTACTACGACTATCGAGACAAGCTCAAAATTTATCTCCCAGTTAACGACTGCTACAAGTTTGGAGACTTCCCTCAAGTCGGTTTGCCAGGTTATGCTATCAACGGATTCGGTGATTGGACAATATTCGCGATGGTGATTTGTTCTCTGTTTGGAATGTATACCGTTGCAATGAACTTTTTTTTAATTGACTTTTTCTACAGGAGAGTAAACTTTACTTCTAGATTGCTCACCTTTGCGTCTGATAACTCCTTTACGGTATATCTGCTTCATTCTCCCGTTGTGACATTAATTTGTTCTCTTTACGTGAGATATATTGACAGTGACAAAACGCCAATATATTTTGTACCAAACACAACATTTTCAAACTCTTGTGTTGATGGTGGTGAAAATACGCTTCTATACGGTTGGATATTGTGCTTTTTCTCGTCTATTGCCATCCTTTATCCATTAGCTGTAATATCGAGGAAAATGATAAAAACCTCCTTAAGATAAAAGAAAAGTGAAGTATCTACTTTATCATTCCTATTTTTTGTCAAATATTGGAAGAAAAAATTATCGCGGTTTTAATACCGGTATATGAATCATATCACAAAATATGGAGATGTATCCAGCTCCAGGTGACTCGGTGACTGCCATGGTTTGGGAACATTGTAGGTTGTAGCTGTATCGTACTTACAGAATATTTCCTAAGTTCTAATTAAGAGAGAGGGAAAAATAAAATGTGTGAATGAAACTGTGAAGTGACACAGACAGGATCGGAACAAGACGCTCGACACGCATCAAAACCTGCAAGCATCATGATCATGCGAACACCTTGTCTTTACCACGAGACATACAAACACGCACACACACACACACACACAATACATATCACATACTCGTACATGTATTGTAAAGTAATAAACGGAATTCAATACTCAATTCACACTCTGATGTTCCTGTTGTAAATACTTTCTTTTAAACACATTGGTTCATTGCTGCGTACATAAATTATTTCAGATTCAGTGCACCATCCTTAATCGTTTGCGTCTGAGATAGAGGATTACTTTTCAAACATCCAGTAACGTTCTTAAAACGGAAAGGTTGTGTGATCATAAAATTAGAGAGAAACTTGCCAGACGGAAATAGAAACGATATGGAAGGATGGTGTATCCGCAAAAGTACATATCTCCTGCTATGTTAGAAAGGCGGGCAAAATCCCTAGTTCGGGTGTTCTTATCAAGAGTTAGTTCCATCAATGATGTTGAAAATACGCTCGTGAACTTGTTATCAGATTACACTATGAAGGAACTTGACGTGCCGACATTGTCGCCCTCTCTTACTCAGACTATTGTCAAAGTGAGCAACGAATATCATCATCAATCGTCATTTGCGAGTCTTTTGTTTTTATCGCCACCCGCTCAGTCAGCTTGGTCGGTTCTATTTCCGTTGGTGCACAGATATTTTTGCTACATCGAGGATGAAAAGCAAATGTTGACGGAAGGATGTAGGATAGAACTATTTCTGTCCACAATTTTAAATGAATCGTTAAGACATGTCTTTAAGACTTCCAACTTTACAAGTGTCGGGCATGTATTTGATTTATGCGATAGGTGGGGGTGGGAACTTGAAAACATTAACTTGCCTAAAATTAACGAAGTTTTGTTAACTGAGGAAGCATCAAGGGACCAAGGCGACTTTGAACAGGCCTTAAAAGATTTGCGAAGAGAAAGTATAAGAATCAATGGGCACGTATTCGTACCTCCTTCAAAAGGGGGTATGAGAACTTTTGTGAAGTCTTTGGGAGAAGCTCTAGTTTGTCCTTCAATGACACAAGGAGCAACAACAGGTGACAATTGCAGTATAGATGAAAGGAGTATTGCAACGAGTTGTAGCGAAATCGATCTCTCATCACACTCATGTGCATCCTACTACAGTGGATACAGTGATGTTGGATATGATTCCGATTGTAATAATCGTAAAATGCGTAGCCGCCCTATTGCTAGAAAACGTAAATTTGATATGAAGACAGTTGACAAGTTGACATCTAGATTGATTCTTGCCGCTGGGCGTACACAACCAAGTGGTGATGCATATTTTATTGCGTAAGTGAAAAAATTTTGTTTTTATTTTGGAAAAATTGAAACAGATTTATTTATCTTTGTATGGTATAGGAACGATTTATTTGGAGGTGAAGAATTAGTTGTAACTCCATCTCAATCTTCATCATTCTTTGATCGGGGCACGATCGAAGTTTTTGTTAGATTATCTTGCGTAATTATTAATTGCCACGGATTTTTTGATGTTTATCCAGAAAGATTAATTGGACAGTGTGACCCATTGCTTCAACTTAAAACTACAACATCTGAGACTGTGTTCCTACAGGAGGTACGCGCTAGTGATGAGAATTCCGAGGAAAAGAAAAATGATGCTATTGTTGCAGACTTCCAAACGTTTAATATAGGTGAAAGCGATAATAAGGGCAATTTTGAAACGGTGTTACGAGAAATGACTACAAGTTCGAGCGGATTAAGGCGCGTATCAATAAAGCCAGTTCGAAGAAACTTTACACCGGACGCTTACAAGAATACGACTCCCAGCTAGTGGATTAAATAGTAAACTTCCTTTACATAGAGCTTTTATCTGAGTAAATCGCATAAGTCAGAACTCATAAGATGCGATGCCTTTCTCTTACAGTGTCATTAGCGTCAAGAGAAGTATTTACGCTCGAGGAATCATCATCATAGATTAGATATTGTACTAATTCACTACAGAGAAGTTAACATGGGCTAGCACCCATGGGAGAAGGCATTAATAGCAACAAATCCACTTCTCTGGAACGTCTTTCATGCCAAGATTGCGTTTTAGTCAAAAATAATCTAATTTACAGTCTAAGTAGTTATTGCTACCCATTGTTCATGTATCCATGCCAATAGACCAATTTTTTCCGCACCTTGTTCAACTATTAGTGTACCTGCTGCCTTCCATAGGCTAGCTAACGAAATCTTTCCTCCGGGCATAAGAGGCAAAGTTGCGACCTTCTTCTCAGTGTCTTCATATCTCATCTTCCATACCATCAATGGTGGAAGAATCAAGAAGAGCGTGCTGACACCAAATGCACCACCATAATCCAGGGCAGTGAGGAATATGTCTTGGTTATACGCGGAAAGCAGTAACGGAGGCATGAGCGTTGCTCCAAAAATGGCGGGCTTCCACTTTCTATCTTCTGGACTATCCTTCGCAATCGAAAACACGTCCCGCAATCCATCCTGTATTCCATAAACAAATCCAATTAAGCTTGTGATCACAGCAAGTTCAGAGAAGACGTTTACCAGCTGGCTCAAAATCTGATCTCCCGTACTACCATTCTGCAGAAGTGAAATTGGATCTAGCTGTCCAGACAAAATGTCACTTGCTACAGAAGGATTGCTCAACGCATTACCAAGAACGACGGCATTCCATCCCAAGTACATCAAAAAAGGAACGAAAGATCCTGTTACAATTGCTGTACGAATTTTCATTGGATCTCCTTCCAATCGCGTCACAACTGTTGGAACCACATTGTGGTATACCAATGAAAGAAATATTATCGGAAAAGTATTCACAACATTTGTTGGATCCTGGTTTTCAGGTGCCAACAGTGCGCCAATATCCATCGTCTGTGCTCCAATACCCACTAACCCGAAAAACGATGCCAACACTCCAACCACTAAAATGTTGTTTAACTTGACCATCGTATCGGGTTTTGCAAAATATATTGTACCTCCGACAAGTGCCGTAAATAGTGCTTGATCAAATCCATTCACATAACTAAATGCATTCAGACCAAGGGCGTCCAAAGCAACCCCCATGTTAGCTCCCCCTTGTGCAATATAAGCAACCATTACAGCGTAATGAAGGAAGAAGTAGGCAGACCCCCCTGCCACCGCTCCTCTCTTACCAAGATAGGTTCTCTGCATGTCCAGTAGTCCAACACCCGGCCTACCAGTTTCACTAATTCTATTAATAGCAAGTTCCGCAATGAGCAGTGCACTAGCTGCCATGTACGCCCATCCCACACACAGCGCTCCAGTGGAAGGTATAAACCCAGCAGGTGCTGTCACTGCCGGCAACGCAAGTATCCCCGCACCTATTGTCGTTCCTGCTATTAAGGCAGCAGCACCGAACACGGAACCTGCTTCACGTCGACTGACAAGGGTTTCCACACCCGACTCCTCGTCAACGTTAACATCATACTTTAAATTGCTGACACCATTATAGCGAGGCAATATAGTACCGTAATCAGTACATGCCATGAACAGATAGACCAACCGAAAACAAAACAGATAAGAAGAGATACAGAGGTGAGTAACGATGTGACGAATGACTTTATGACGAAGAAGCGAAGGTTGAATCTCTACTGTGTTCGTCTAAGATTCGTAAGTAGATTCATCCTTCCTGTATATACTCGTACTCGTAGGTACATACATCACCTTACCTGAACAATCGGATGGACTCTCCTCCGATTTCGCTCTGAAACATGACCCGTTCCTCTGAAATAGCCCCGATGCTCTCTCTAAATTTATCTACTACATTCACATCATCTATTCCATCTCCTCTATGCTTTTCATGATCGACATCCGCAGTAGTAATCGCCGGTATATCAATTATGCCATTCCTGTCTCCCAACAGACGTAAAGAAGAAAAAGAAGAAGAACCAGAAGATGAAAGCTTCTCCCGCCTGTGCAACACCTGTCGTTGGCCATTCGAGTGCAGGCTGGGTGTTGTTGTAAATGCCGTGGTGGAGCTTGTGAATGTAAGGAATAGATGCAATGCTAACATTGTCCTGGTCGTACGTATTTAAGAGAAGTTTATGTGCAAGTTATTGTAAGGAGGAAAAGAAGGCGACGAGGGATGAATCAGTTGTCAGAATCTCAGGGTGAAGGTCACAGGGGGGGAGCGCCAAAACAAGCGCCGACGACGAAGACGAAGCCTGTGTGAGGTGTTCGAACGTTCGTATCGTGATGCAGTTTGAGAAGTATCAAGGCATTTTTTGTGCCCACTGGTTCCATGTTCCATATATATATATATATACAGCTATGAATATTATTCCTAATACCAATCCGACTGCATACAAAGCTGTGGAGGGTATTGCACAAGTTTACATGTATATTATATATATAATATATATATATAAATGTGCAGAGTGCAGAGTAACAGAGACGCATTCACATGTGTCAATAAGTAATCCTTTACCGTACGAGTACGTACGTAACTTTCTAGTAGAAATCGCTCGCATCGCATTCGCATTTCGCATAGATTCGCACTTTTGACTGTTACTCTCTCTAATATCGGTACATACGAGTAAGCATGAGTGCCGATTGCCGATACTCTTCTTCATCTTCTTCTTCATCTTCATCTTCATCTTCATCTCTTACATATATATATATTAATATATGTATTAATAATATATGTATTAATACATGTATTTAGAACTCTCAAAGCTCGAACCCTCACACCAATGAACTTTCGGTCAACCGAAACAAAAAAAAAGAGAGAGTGAGAGATTAGTGATTCCTATCCCAATAACATACATTCAATTCATGCAAGTCGGAGAAACTGAACTGAATTGAATTGAAATCAACTCAACTCAACTCAATCCAAGCATACAACACTCCCACAAACACGTGTCTCTCTCTTGAGAGAAAGCCAATATATTATTATATTATTATATTATTCATCATCCCCCGCGTGAACAGCCCAAAAGAGGTTTTGAATAAGTAATATTTTAACATATACATTGTATATTGAAACGAACACTCCATCATCCAACCAGAAACTTACGCTCGATCGATCTTGGAACGGTAATTCAACAAACATGTCCATAGCATCCGAAGATCCGACCATGCTCACGCATACTCCAGCACCATCGTCACGACTTGTGGAGTACTTTCTAATTTATACTTCCAATCCGAGCGATGGTACGAGCATTGGTAGTACGAGTGCCAATGCGGATTTGTCCAATCATCACGTTGCGGCGACGACGAACGATGATCAAAGTAGCATTCTTGAAGTGGATTACAAACTTGATATGACGTTTCGTTATCCGATGACGGATCATTATGATAATCCGTTTAATGAGGAGAGTATAGTGCCGTTTGTGGGTGCGCAGTGTCAAGGGTCTCCAACCAGTAGTCATGTGGTATATTCTCAGGATGAGTTTCAACTTCCGAAGGTGCATCATTTTATCTGTACAGGGCAAAAAGGCCAGTACCTGTATGGGACTGTCTTAACTATATTTGAGCCAGTGGCGGTTGGGAAGGAAAGTGAAGGTGATGTTCCAGTATATGTACCGAAGTGTATTGTCTTGGTTAGTCAGTACGGGTATTTGTTGGAATTCAGAGAATTTCTCGCGTCGCTTTACAGGATCAGTACAATGGAGACTGAGGTTCCCATTGAACGTTATGTGAGCAATTTTTGTAGTGAAATAAGTCGCCCAGAACCTGGAGCATTTTCAGTTCAATATACACCCGGTGCCTTTCCAACACCTCTGTTATTTTCGTCTCCTCCGCATAACCTTCCACTTACGCTCTGTCCCCGTTCCGAAATGCTGACATCTAAAGATCCAATTTTGACGTTATTTCGAGTGCTCTCTTGTGAAAATGTCGTGGAGGTGTGGACGGCATTAGTTTTGGAACGCCAACTTCTATTCGTGAGTTCAAGCACGTCACTACTGACGTATGTCTGTGAGGCATTGCTCAGCTTCTTATATCCTATGTCATGGAGTCATGGTAAGTTTAAGGGTTGACCTAGTCAATTGATATCAACGATACTGATCTGTTTATTTCTTTTCATTTAAGTTTACATTCCTTTATTACCTCAAATTGCAACAACGATATTAAGTGCGCCAGTGCCTTACTGCATTGGCGTTCATCGAGATGTTCTTCCGAGTGCCCTCATGGATATGTCTCAAGAATGTATTATTGTAGATATTGATTATGATACGATTACGATTGGTCCGTCGACACCTACGCCCCCGTTACTACCACAAACACGAAAAATGAAGCTTTTCAATGAGCTTCACGAAACATTAGAGAGCATAAACATTCAAAGCATCCACTGTAAGTAATGTGTCAATCTTATACATAAACTCTTGGACTGGTATGACCTAGTTTCTCCTTCACTACAGATGACAAGGAGGAGAGCTCTGAAGCATCGCGGACTAAGAATGTTGCAAAATATGATGAGGCATTTGGACCACCTGATAATGAAAGTCCTTCAAATGCGTCAGGTCAAACACCCGTGGAACGAATTTCCGAGGCATTTTTACGTTTTTACGCGAGCTTGTTAATGAATTATCGTGCATATTTGATTTTTCCGAATAAGCACACACCTGATTATATGGGTTTCAAAACCCGCCAATTTATCTTATCTCAAAAATTTGATTTCCAACCATTTTTAAGGCAAGTACACGGGCTTTTCGAATTGAGAGCGCTCTTAACATATCATTTTTAACCATCATTTTCAGGCAGCTTTGTGGAACACAACAGTTTGACACCTTTATCACTAAAAGACTGTACACTCCATCAGCATTGGGTAAGGCCGCTTTTAGAAAAATTTAATAAGCCTTTACCATATTGAAGATTGTAAAAATAATATTCTGCAGATGTTGTCTTTTTCGATGAATGTCTTAAGAATAAACAAAGCGCCAAAAGAAGCGCGAGAAGGTTTGCTTTTTTTAAAAATAAAAGTCAAGGACCAAGTTGGATTCGTGTCCGTGAAGAGGTGAAGCTAAATTTTCACTTGATACTAGTTCTCAAAAATTGGAGTTTAACATTTCATTTATTTTATAGATGAGGGAGAAACGCACTGTTGTCGGTCTTGATCCAAGTGAAGCTAATCTTGGTGGGGAAACCTTTTCTTACAGTAATTTCCCTTCCGTTCTTGATGCTGATTTGTTCGGGGAAGTTCGTGGTGTTATAAGACAGAGCTCGAGTTCGATGAATTTGAGAAGTGAAGCCCTAAGTAAAAAGGTAAGGATCTTATTTATCTGTGAATATGCCGTAATTTGAGTTTTCTAATTTTTCTTGAAAGCATGTGGCTGTTGAACTTCAGAAGGCTAATAAAAGTAATTCGACGGTTGCCACATTTACACTATTTTTTATGGCATTTTGTAGCATAATTGGGGAGAAAAAAAATGTATCGCCCGTTTCATTTAAAGATGTTAGTCCTGAGAAAGGCGGAGGAAAGGACCAAAAGGAAAGTAAGCTTGAACGGCTAGAAGAAGAATCTGAACCGCCCCCCAAGGAGATGAAGCGAGATTTTCAGAGGCCTCAACAAGATCCTCCGCTCACGCCTGTGCGGAAACATCGGGCGGAGGAATTGAGAGCTGAAGCCAGAGCTCAGCTTGGTTTAGCGTTCCACATTCTGAGATATTTACGTTATGAATTGAAGCATAAGGCTGATGCGCTAACTTATCAGTGTCTAATGAATGCATGTGGAAAAATTGGCGAAACATCCATGGGATCGTCCTTGATGACTCTTATGCACGAAGATGGCTGCGTCGTTGAGACAGATATGTATCAAACATTAGTGAGTGCGTTTAGCGCTAAAAATGTTTTGGGTCGCGGTGACCAGGCAATTATGTTACCGGAATGGGCGAATGGAACATCTAAAGAACTGGATTTCAACAAACTTAGACGTAAACGCTACATCGAAATGGCTCTCAACTATGCAACGAAAGGCCATGCTACATTGGTGTCGGTAACGGCTGACGAAAATAAGTCCAACGCAGGTGATGATCAAACTGTCTCTGATTTGGATGAATCTTCTGTTTCAGGGTCGCCAGTAAAGCGTCCTGGCGTAATATCCCGATTGCGGTCTGGTCGTAATATTGAACATAGAAACAGTCATAATATCGATTCTGTACCTCGAGATTTTAGCTTGACACTGACTACATCGCCTTCAGCACATGAAGACGAAAGGTCATTACCTGACCTTCCCGAACCCATAATGGTGCAAGTTATTCTTGGGGAAAATCTCCTCGAAACCCTCTACCCAGATATCACAATTGATACTGACAGGTAAGTTCCCAGCTTATATTTTTGTTTACTTTGTCACACTAACTCATTTCTTTTCAAAAGTGAAACCTGTCCTCAGTGCAAATCTCATATTCCTGACACAAATATCATTGATGGATGGTCTTGTGACGAGAATGACTACACAACGAAATGTTTTCATTGTGGTCATAAGTTTGTTGCCCGATTTTCAGTGACTTCTACCTCGTCAACTTTCGTTGGGTCGAGAGGACCTACAAGTCCTTTATATTGTGAATATCTCAATCCTTGGACATTACAAAAAGAATTGGCACGTGTAATCGAAGATGCAAACGGTGGTGTGTCTGCATTTTTGGACCCGAAATGGAGAAATGCCCCAGAAAGAGCTACGGTTTGGTGGAATATGGTTGTGGCATTTATGAGACATCGCCTTCCAATCTCATTTCTACTTCAGGGTGATTTTTCCTCTAACTTGTTGATTGCTCCGACTCCCTGAAGAAAGTTGAAGAAACTTTGTTCAATTACTAACAAATAAATACTAAATAACAAATTTAATTCTTTAATTGACTCTAATGATTATGTGCTCGCTATTCGAGGTTGCCCTTTTCTCACGAGGCAAAAATGTGCGCAAATCTGTCTAAAAGGTATCGGAAACCACACGCGCGCAATCTTAGATTATCCTGTTCCTGGATGCGTCAACGAAACTTATATTTGAGAGCAAGAGAGGCACCTGTGTTCGTATTAAATGGAATTTGTTTTCTTCTTTTTCACTTCTTTATGGTTTTCATACTCATTGGTTACTGTAAGTGTGAAGATGGCAAGGTGCTAGTCGTGAGATCCACTATGCCATCTAGTGAAACTTTAACATCAATAATATATTTCTATTTTGTAGTCTCTTATTCTCTACAGAGCTCAGTGTAAGCGCAAGGTTGTGTTATCAATTTTTAAAATAGTAAACCTCTACTCTCATAGTTATAAATCGCATAATTAGAGCTCATCATCTTCATCATTCAGTGCTCCAGAAGAGAAGTAGTAGCAATTGTTAATGAAAAAACCGAGAGTTCCCATGTTCTAAATAAACATATATTGTATTACATCTTAATTCTATGGTAACTGAAGAGTCTACAAGAAATACATTAAAGCAGGTTGCTAAATTTTGTAACTGACTAAACCTCAAAAATAACGCGCTGAGAAGAAGTTTTCATTCGGAAGCACATTCAAAGCATCATGGGGGCTCTGTAAACGAGACGAGTTTGGCAGTAGAAATGTGTCTCTTAGATTTTGAAGTGCTGAAACTATTGGCACCTCCTCGTTTATCCCAACATTGCGTTGTGGTATTGCTGAAATTGCCGAAAATTGCCGTTGAGGCGAAGACTGCATCCCCAATAATTGCGAAGTTGCTTTATGTGTATTCAAAACATCGACGGGAAGTAAAGTGTTTTGAATTGAGGTCGGCCCTGAAAAAGCATTCTGTGGAATACTTCTGCTTACCGGAAATTGCGTATTTTGCTGTATCAGTCGGCCTTGAGAGAGCAGCCTGTTTTGTGCGAGTTCACGCAGTCGAAGGTCCAATTCTGTACCTAACATTTCGTTTCCTTGTGAGCTTTGAAACTGCTGGTTTAAAGCGGCCTGCGAGAGAAGCGCCCCGACATTAGATTTCAAAGTCAAAAGTTGAGGGTTGCTTTGATTCGTATGGTTCACAAATGTGTTTGCATTCGACATCGCATTACGGCCTTGCAAATTCAATTCGACGATCTGCTCATAAGGAATGATTCGACCACGGAGGTCTGGCATTATCTTGTGTGTCCTTCCTGTATCAACAGTTGGTTGAATTGTCACCCTCTTGTCAATCTTTGCCAAGCAAATAATCTTGGAACAAAGATCCTTCCTACCGCGTTGAAATTTAGGGTGGTGGAACGCCTGATTTTTATGCTTCTTCCTGGATAGTTGGCGAAATCCCCATCGATTCAGTCTCCGAATAAAACTTGCCAGTTTCACATGCTGAAAATGCTGCTGAAGCGTTACGTTCGCAAATGTCTCTGGGGCTACGATCTCGAAACCTCTCCCACAAGATAACCATCTAATTGAGGAGATATCAGGGCGATCTAGCACTTTCATCAACTATCGGTGGACAGAACAGATACGAATTAGAGATTATCCGACTAAAATACAAGTTATGGTAACGAACAATCTTTTACCTTTACAGGAAATTTGACAAATTCCAATTGCCCAAGTTCAACGTTTTTGTCACTATCTTTGCTGCTTTTCGTTGGAACGGTATCACTTTTAATTTCGACTGCTGCTCTCTTCGCATCCTGACCTTGACGTTTCTCAGAATCTTCCTTCAAGTTCGAGCCTTCTTCGTAACATGCTATTGATTTCTCAAGGTCAAATTCCCCTGAAGCGTAGAGTGACGCCTTCTTGTTCGTGTTCATCTTCTCTGGAATGTGCGAAAATGATTTTTCTAAATCGATGTGTTGTGTTTCCTGAAAAAACCGGAATCCCCAAAAACTTCACAAAGTAATCTATACCTGGTACAAGAGTAGAAGTTAATATAATAAAAGCATACAGTTCAAAAAAAAAAACTTCTGTGATTTCTGTGATTTCTCTTTTAGACAGAATTTTCGTTCATTTATATCCACATCGACATATCGATACCTTCCACCTTCCACAGTCATTTTGCGAAATGATGCGTGCGGAAGCGAGAAAATCGCAAATTTTAGACTTTTTGCACTCCAAAATCGCAAATTTTAGACTTTTTTGAAGCCTCCATAAGTAAACAATGTCAGCTGCATATATAGACAACATTACATATAG
>Ga0115008_10003209_pt1 | contig 13530 bp, 8 predicted proteins | sample FraStrMetagenome_FD_87164 | JGI IMG/M metagenome (GOLD analysis project Ga0115008, IMG submission 87164) | Marine eukaryotic phytoplankton communities from Arctic Ocean - Fram Strait ARC3M Metagenome | ecosystem: Environmental > Aquatic > Marine > Oceanic | place: Fram Strait | collected 2012-06-18
CAGGCATTACTACCCTTTCCAACTCCATTAATGCCAATCGTCTTTTCTAACAACCTCCCCAACCTCTCATCAATTCTTCCTCTCTTTACAAGAAGAAGTAGAGTCACAATGGCATTGCACCGCTTCGCCCTCTAATTAGAAGGGAGAGAGCGCGCAATCCTACATCTGCATTTTCGCATATCGCGCTGCGTCGGCGCCGAAGAACAAAGCAACCCTCGCTCGCAAAACCTGCATGGTCACCACATTTGGCGTCCCTAAGGGATATAGCGTTGGAAGCTCTCTCATTTATTCATCGCGCAACCAGAGCAGCGTCAGTTGTGGAGAAGCACCAGGGCATTCAAGAGCCCCTAGATGATAGCGAGTAATGTTTGCTAAGGTACTCGCTCCAACCACATCGGAAGGTGCCACAGCCGAGGAAACAACGCTCCAGAAGGAAGTGCGAAGGAAGTTACAAGAGTGCGTGACTTATTCGGACGCCGCGGTCCAGCGGGGCAGATACGGAGGAGCGCTCACCAATATCTTTAAGCAAGCAAAACAGCTCAGGGACGACCACGAGCAGAAAATTGTCATCGCCCCGAACATCGTCGTTTGGACCCTAAAGAGGCTCGAGCACAAGAAGCAGAAGGCCTTCTACTTCAGCCAACTTCTTCAAGATCAATTCGAGCTCCGGGGTTGGAACGAAAAGTATCGCGAGCAGTACGAGGAGGCCCTAACTTACACAGATAAATATTACGTGAGGTGGCTCGAGCATCGGTACTTCCTCTACAGGCTACTCAACCGTCTCCAGCCATCGGAGGAAACTGTCCTCGCTGAGAGGGCGGCCCATCCCGATCGCCGCGACAACAGCGAGCTCTTCATTCCCCAGTTGCCCGAGGAGAAAGAAGAGGAAGGCGACGAGAACTGGCTGCACGTCTCGCCGGAGAAGAGGAAGAAATCCATCTCCGACATCGACGAAGCGGCTGAAACGTTCGGTCGCAGTATCGCAGAAGAGTCACAAATCTTCGCCGACACGCCGGTGGGAATCATCGGCGGCATGGAAGTCCCACCTCAAGGCGGGGCTCAAGGCGGGGGTGACCCTGATCCCAACCGCGACATGGATGATAATGACGTAGAGGACCAAGAGGTTGAGACCGAGCACGCCGCAGCGGCGCCCACGGTCGCGTCGGACAACGAGGACCCGTACAACTCCGCGCTGGAGACGAGCCAGCACGGCTCAGGGATGCTCCAGAACGCAGCGGCCTCGTCAGCGGCCGCATCGACCCACCCGACGTCCACGCCGACCTCAGGGATAGTGTACACGGCCGCCTCCAACGTGGCAACGCAGCCGCAGATAATGCTCCCCCAATCATCCTCGGCACAGCTGGCGACCCTCAGGTATCACGGGGGGGCCTTCACACCCCCAACGCCGCAACAGCATGCAGCGATGCAGTTCCCGCCGCCGCCGCCGACATTGGCACAGCCGCCGCCGCCGCCGCCGCAGCCGCCAACGATGCAGCAGTCGAACCAACCGGCGCAGGGGATGCCTTCCCACTTCCCTACCCCATCCCAGTTCCCTTACACAGGTATGACAAGCTCTCAAGCACACACAATTGCCGTTAACCACCTTAACGCACCAGCTACGCTTTCAACAGCACTTTCTACTAACACAACCAGTACGCAGGTTAACACACAGCGCGTTGCCTCGCTTGGTAGTAGGCAAAATAGCGCTACGGACCCAATCGCCCAAATTCTGCAGAATATGCAATTGGGAGGTTCGGTGTCCGGCGGATTCTTGGCGCCGGGCGGCCCAGTTCGCGCCGCCCAAGGCCCCTTTAGGGGGCATAGCATGGGCACGGCACCTCCCGGGCAAGCGTTCGTCCGGCCGGCGCAAGCCCCATCGGCGGGTATCGCTCCGTTCCCTCCAGTGGCGGGCGCCGCCTCGCTCCCTCCAGCGGCGGGCGCCGCCTCGTTTCCGCAGCCGACGAACGCCTCTCCATTTTCACCCGCGACGAGCGCTGCTCTGTTCCCGGTAAGCGGTGCACAAGGTGCAGGGAATCTCCCTTTCATGACAATGTACAGCAACAGCTTAGCATCCACTTTCGATGTAACTAACATAATTAAAGCGCCGTTCTCAGGAGACACAGCAGAATTCCCCACATTCATAATGTTGTGGCATAAAGTGCACAGAATCCTGACCGATCTCAAATTTGATGATCGAGAAAAATTTATGATTCTCAAGCAAGTGCTTACGGGGCCGGCTCTTAATTATGTTAAAGACCTCCCTGTAGACAGCCAAGAGAGCTACGTCTACAGTCTAAACACACTGTACGGATATTTTTACGATCAGAGAGTAAATCTCACTACCATTATTAAGAAGCTATTAAGCACACCAAGGTCCGATGGGACCTGGGCCTCTCGCCAAAAGGTTCACTCGGCCCTGATTGCATACTCAAACAGCATAGCTTGCCTACAGGCAACACCTGCGGATGTTCAATTTGCTTATGAAATTACGTTCTGCACTTCCTCGCTCCTTGACCAAGGTTGGAATAGGGAGTGGGTGAAGTTTTGCGCAAAGCGCAAAAATTTCGCAAGCCCAATTGGGGCAGATGTAACTTTCGCGGATCTATGCGAAAATCTTTTCAAAACTATGCGAGAACAAACGCAAATTAAGCAATTAGGGTATGCAAATCAGGCCGAGAGGGAACGACCGCGATACGGTCGCGCCGCCGCCGCCGCTGCCCAAGGAAAAAAGGTACCGGCGAATGGCGGCGCGAACGACCGGCGAGCGACCAGTAGTGAACGGCAGGGCGCGCGCGCGCGCCCGCCAGCGCAGGCGGGCATGGCAGCAGCAGCCGCGGCAGCAGCAGCCATGGGCGATAGAGGGGGCTTTAAGGGACAAAAAGCGCCTACCGCGGGGATAAAGGAGGCCTGCATTTTTTGTCGCCGCCCAAACGGCACTCAGGAGCATGTCCATAGCTTCCCCCTAAACTGCCCCAGGGTAAAAAGCAAGACTTTAACCCCGCAAAAGATGCGAGACATGGGGAAGACCGCCCGCGCTTGCAGGGTCTGCTTTTCGGCCAGTCACGCTACTAATGCATGCACAGCGCCAAAACAATTCGTCTGCAGATTCACCAATAGAAATGGCGAGAAGTGTGGTAAAAGGCATAACACGATATGGCACGTCGATTCGGGAAACACTACTTTTGGAAAAGCAGCCGCAGCAGGCGGGCGGTTTTCGCAATGACTCACAAAGGGCGAATCCACGGAAAGGGCGAGCGCCGGCGTAGACTATGTCAAAATTTTACCGGTCGTGCAATGCTTCCTCGTTCATAATGAGGAGGAAGTGAGAGTCAATGTTCTTTACGATATCGGATCTAATTTGACGTTAGTAAGGCGTTCGCTGATTAGAAGGCTCGGAATAACAGGAGCCCATACCCTCCTCTCGCTCGCAACCGCGGGCGGCGGTCAAACCAAAGTTGAACCCGAAATCGAATGTAAATTTAAATTGCGCAGTCTGAATAGAAACTTCACGTCGCATTTACTAACTGCAACCACGTGTAAACAGCCTATTGATTCCATCCAGAGAGTGACCCTGTCGCCTGCCGACTACAGGTGCCTCTCTGGCATGGAATTCACGTACACTTATCCCCAGCTGAACGAGACCATTATTCATATTATACTTGACACAAACAACTGTCTCAATTTTTGGGAGGGAGAAGTGAAAGGGGGAGGAAACGAATCACCAAAGGTAATTTGCTCTCGACTGGGCAATATCCTGGCAGGCTCGTATCTTCCCCACAGCATTCGCTCCCCCAAGCCTCCTCCGTGTGGGGCGACATTTCCAAGAGCGATCGCAGGAGAGAGAGTCGAGCCAATTACAGAGGTTCTCTCTCGTTTCTGGGAATTAGAGCACTTGGGAATTCTGCCCGTGAAGGAAGGAAAATACACTGAGGAGGAGGACGAGGCGATGCGCGAAATGAAGCGTGTCACCGTTTATGACCCAAAAACTAAATCGTATACGACGCAACTTCTCTTTAAAAAAGACCCTTCCTGCCTGTCAAATAATCTCCCAGCCTCAAAGGCCATGGCTCTTTCTTCACATAGAAGGTATAAGCGCACAAACACATTAGATATGGTCTTGAGTGCGTATCAGGAGAAAATTACCATGGGTTTCGCGGAAGAGCTTACCGACCCCAGGGAAATTGCTGACATATCCTCCAGCTTTTATGCACCAACACATGCGGTCATAAAACCCCATTCCACCAGTTTCAAAGTGAGGGTAGTTCAGAATTCGAGCCATGCATCTCCAGGAGGCCAGTGCTTGAACGACATCCTTCACAAGGGCCCAGATTTAATGCCATCTCTGATAGCCATACTGGTCAGATTCAGGTGCTATCCAGTTTATGTCAGTTCAGACATTTCAAGGCAGTTCTGGAGAATTACTGTAGCTCCCCATCACAGGGACTACATGCGTTACGTATTTTACGATGAGACCGATAGACTGAAGCATTGCCGAAGCCTTACTTTGGTATTCGGCATGATCAGTAGCCCCTTTCAAAGTATGTACTGTGTTCAGGATTTGGGAGCAACCCATCAGAAAGAATACCCCAGGGCCGCGCAAGTCGTCAAGACTTCACTGTATCAGGACGATGCCGGCTTCGGTACAAACTGCGAAAAAGAAGCGGCCCAAACGGCCAAACAGCTTTACGAGCTCCTCCTGTTAGGCTCATTTCCCACCCACAAATGGTCTGCGAGCGATCATAATATATTGAAGCAGGCAAATATTCCGGAGGAAAAGTGGGCCCCAGGGGATAGCCAAGGGTTCTTGGGCCTCGATTGGCTTCAAGGGGGCAAAGATGAAATCAGATATGACTTTCGCAACTGCGTGCAAACGGCAAAAAGATACACACTGCGTGAAATGTGCTCCACTGCCGCCAAGATTTTCGACCCTCTCGGCCATTTTTGCGCCGCCACCACAACGTGCAAGCTCTATTTTAGGAGGGCAGTAGAAGCCGACGTCAAATGGGACGATGAACTCCCAGAGGATATTAAATCTGACTATATCCGCTGGAGAGAGATGGTGCAAAATATGACCCCTTTCTCCATCCCCCGTCCGGCATTTTACAGAGGGGAGAAACAGTTCCTGGTGGGCATGTCTGATGCGAGTAAAGATTGCTATGCAGCAGCAATTTATGCATGTTCCCCCTCGCAGGTTCGGCTTATAGTAGCCAAGAGTAGGATCACTCCACTAAGAGGGAAAAACTCACAAGACCTGCGGTTAACGATTCCTCGGCTTGAAATGATGGGGATTGAAATCTCCACTTCACTGGCCTCCATGGTCAAAGAAGCTATGCCCCAAGGCACGTTCGAGGACACTTTATTTTTCACTGACAGCAGAATATCACTTCTGCGTATTCAAAATGGGGCAGACAAGTACAAGATTTTTATTGCAGCGCGCATTCGCCGTATACTAAGCCGCACCACGGCAGACAAAGTGATGGGCATAGCAGGCCACATGAATCCCAGCGACGCTCCGACTAGGTGCAGGACTATGGAAGAAATTAGGCTTGACGACCTGTGGTGGCGGGCGCCGCTGTGGCTCAGAAGGCCTAAAAGCGAATGGCCCATCCACAAGGCCTACACGAAGGAACAGTGCCGAGAAATGGAATCTTTAGATGCTTTGGAAATTGCAAAAACAACAGTCTCAGCTGCCGTTACGGCTCAGTGCGCACCGCACAGTGTCTTAACGTTGTTGGATAATAAGTGCTCAAAATTCTTACGTATTCAGCGCATCTTCAGTTACATTTTAAGGTTCCTCGTGATCAAAATCCCATCCCTCTCCACAAAGAGTTTGCTCTTACGCAATGCAATCAGGCAGATCGGCCCCTTGAGGGTGAGCGAGCTGCGCATGAGTGCAAAAGTGTTGTACAGGGTTGCACAGCGAAACTCGTTTAAGGAGCAGCTCGTGGAAGAGAGGGAAGGGGGAATATCGATAAAGCCAAACGCGCCGCTCTTGCGGTTAGGCGCATATATAGATGCGACGGACGGGCTTATCAGATTGAAAACGAGATTGTCGTTGAGCGAGACCGTCGGCGACGCGGCGCGCTCCCCCATCCTCCTTCCCCGCCCGGCTAATTGCCCGCTCACTCGCAAAATAATTCTCTCTGTGCATGAAGTTAATCTGCATGCAGGACCGTCTACAACAATGTATATACTGCAGAAAGCATTCCATGTCACAGGGGGTCTAAAAGCGATAGCTTACTGCATTAGCAAACAATGTGGGAATCGAGCGTGCCGCCGCCTTAGGCGGCCGCAGGTCGAAATGGCACCTCTCCCTGCCGTCAGATCTCACTCCTACACCCCTTGGGATAGTGTGGGCACAGATTATGCAGGCCCATTCGACCTCATGCCCACAAAGACGCAACTCGCCACCAAAGCTTATTGTATCCTGTTCTGTGATCAAGTGACCAGGGCCGTGCACACGGAGGTCGTCACCGACATGACCACGAACACGTTCCTCCTCGCGTTCCGCCGTCTCGTATCTTTAAAAGGCGTTCCTTCCTACATTCAGAGTGATAACGCAAAGACGTATACAAGTGCAAATAGAAAGTTGACACAGCTCTATAGGAAGATCGATCAAAAACAGTTGCAAGAAGAAGCAAGTAAGAGACAATGCGAGTGGAGGTTCAGCATCGCCGAGTCGCCCGCCTCGAACGGGTCCGTGGAGAGGCTCGTGGGGTCCCTGAAGAAGGCCCTGTACAAGACAATGGCGTCGACATCACGCTTGGACCTTGAGACTTTGACTACAATCTTCCTAGAGTGCTGCGCGATCGTCAACAGCCGCCCGATCTGCAGGCCAGAGACGCTGGACAAGTCTACAGTGACGCCCGCCATGCTCTGCAGTAACAGGGATCTCTCGGCATTACCTTTTGACAGCCGAAAAGTTAACAAAGAATGCACTTTTTCTAAAATGGAACTTTATCGGAAACAGCTTATATGCGCCTTTTGGCGTTGCTGGCGTAGAGATTATCTAATGCGGCTCAGAGTGCCCAATTATCAGAAGGAGGGCGAGGACGTCATCAACGTCGGCGACATCGTCATCGTCTTCGATAAGGACACCGCGAAGGGCAAATGGAAGTTGGCGAGGGTCAGGGACCTCAAGAAATCAGCCGATGGTAGAACAAGACGAGTTGAGTTGGACACGCCGCACTCGACAATAATTAATCGTCACGTGAACGATCTCGCCCTTTTAGAGGCGGACGCGGATTTAATAAACCATAAAAAGTAGTTTATTTTACTCTGAGCGTTTCACTATACTAAGGTCAGTTCCGTACAATTTCAGGCGCAGTATTATGGCCTTGAGTTCGCCTAGAGTAAGCGCCTTCCCCTCCTCGCACCGCTCCTCTTTCCTCTTCATGAGATACTTCGCCCCGCGACACTTCAACTCGACCCGCCGCGGCGCTCCCGCACCTTCCGTCGCCACCGGCGTCACCGGCGCAGGTGGGGGAGAGTAGACGGCGGGCGGCGGGCAATTGCCGAACTCCTCCACCCATGCCGTAGCCGCGCGACGGAGTCGCAATTTGGGACACTCCGGCGGCGCGCGCTTGCGGCGTACCACGACCCACCGCTCGATGGGTATGATATTGGGACGTCGCCGAGGCATCTTCAGGGTGATTAGGTAGTGGCTGTCCGTCTCCACAGTCAGATCGCAACTGGATCGAGACACAACCCAACCCACACCAAATCGGGTCAGTTGAGGTCGCGCTCATCTTCCGAGAATCGGCTGAGAAAACACGGGCCGCTTGGCAGAGCCGTCTTTTAAATGACAGCTTTAAATGTCAAAGCAGAGTTATGAGAACGACGAGGATACAAGGGCGAGAGGGAAATGAGACATGTGTGGGAGGGCAGTGCCCTCCCCACAAAAAAGTTTTTTTTTCAAATTCGCACTTCGTGGAAAATGGGTTATGCAAGCTTCTACCGCGACAGTACACAGAATATTGAGAAATTCTCCCAGCCTAATGGGAATCATGTTGTTACGCTCCAACTGTGATATAAGTTAGACGGGGCTCTGCCCTTGTCTATCCAAATTTTGGGTTCATGCCATGGTATAGCATTTCAAGTGTAAACAATGTTAATTGTACCAAAGCTGTGTATAAAGTCTTGTCTGTCCGGGCTTACCCTCCCCCGTCGCAAAACTGTCCAGCAAAAATAGCGCCATCTAGAGGTTATATTGTTTTGATCGGATGCTAAGATGACAGATAGATATCTGCCCTTCTGATCAACATACCCTGCCATTGAGCTAGTGCTAGTGCTAAAAATATTACACAGACACTTTCGCTTGAGCTTGCCATATATGTGTATATACGCTACCTATCCCTATCGCCTAAATGCTCCTTTGCTTTCCTGCAAAATCCTTTGCTTTTCCTGCCAAAAGCCTAACCTATCCTTCTTAACACCCAACAATCCCTTCGTCCAAAACACCTTAATATCTTCCAGGCATCCCTGTGAAATTTGACTGCGCTGCAGCAGCAGGTCACATGAGGCAGGCACATCAAGCGTGGGATCAACCTAACCTCATGCCGCCTCCCGTGATGATGCCGCCCCAGCTGATGAACCACATGCTGCCGCAGCACCTGATGCCGGCTCCGATGTTAACGGCCATGATGATGCCGCCCCCTAACGCCATCATGACCGGGCCGCCGCCGCCGTTGCCGCAGCCGATGCCACCGCCGATGCCGCCGCCGATGCCACAACCGCTGCACTCGCCGCCGACGGCGTTGACGTCGGTGCCACCGCCAGCGCCCTTCTCGCCTCCGACCGCTACACCGACGGCACCGCCACCGGCCGACATGATGAGGCCGCCGCCCCCAAGGCCGCAGCCACTGATACCGGTCCAGACAGCATCGACTTCGAGGCCCCCACCGACCCAAACGCCACGGCCGCTGATGCCAAACTTGTCGCTAATGCCTCATCCGCCACAGCAGGGAAACGTACCTTACCAAAAGTTGGATACTCCTCCACTTCCGAACACTCCGGTTCCACCAGAGAAATTGCGGAAGCATGCGTTCGCGGTGCCACGCCCGAGGCAACCGCAGCCCGCGCCAGTGGACTTGTCGATGTCCATCGTCAATATGTCACAACCGCGACCAATCTACGTAAGGCAAGAAATCCCATTAGGCGAAGGCCCAGAGGCGATGCATGAGGACAAAAGGCCGAAGGCTGAGATCGACAACAGAGATCCCTTCGCCTTTACCGTCCATGAACTTCTAAATAGATGCATGCAAGCCGCGGTCAGAACCTGCCACTTCTATCAGGTCTACGGCGACGATAAAAGGTTCAGGCCGCCGTCCACCACCGCAGCGCCCGACATCGACAGGCGAAAAACAAGAACCATTGTGGTAGCAGTAGACAACGTCAACGACCATCAGTGGAAGGTCGCTGCGGCCATCGCCGCCTTTGCAGGCGTCAGACCGAGCCTCGTGAAGACCCTCGAGTTCGACGAGGTTCCGTTCCAGGACTTCCTGGCACACGGGAGCACGGGGTACACCCAAGCCATCGACAGGGGCGAGCACATCACCTACGTCCAGATAGGGGCGATGTTGGACTGGCGCAAAGTGTTCCAGACCGAGGGCTACAAGAGCCTGGCACACAGGAGGCACTGGATGGCGTCCGTCGCCTCGACCGAGGAGCTCTTCATCGCAAAGATCGAGTTCGACCTCGGCCTCCTCCGACAAGGAGTGAGGAAGGGGATGCTGAATTACAGCACGATCCGCAACGATTCGGGGATGAATGGGACTGTGCCCAACGAGTGGTACCTCCTCAACAAGACCCAAAAAACGCAACAGGGCTTCGCAGGCACCGTAAAATGGTACCCGTCTCAGTGCCACATCGAGTTCCCTCATCCTTGAAGCGAGAGCCATCATCGAGAGTCATCATCGAGGCCTCTGTACAGAAAACAGGGAGAAGTGTTCGGTTGTACAGAAGATACGAAGATATTTTCATTTTGTACAGAAGATAGCTCAGCCTGACCATGAAGAAACACTGACGCGGAATAGATCTCGCTAGCCGCTATCTGTTGAAGTGATGCAGGCTCAGTCACTAACGGAAATTGTTTAATCCATTACAGGCACCGAGAACGCGACCGAGCCAAAAAGATGGCCTTCAAGGCCCATTTCTACATGTGGCTCTTCCTGAGCGCAATTTTATGGCACACACCCCAAGTGCGAGGACAGAAGAAGGGACAGGTAGTTAATAGAGAAAGGACTTTAAGTGTTGACTCTTACAGAAATGCTACCTTCCGCTATGCTCAGCTACTCTACTCACCGCTTTCCTATGCCCACCTCTATACAACTGTTAATTTTTCTAACTCAATTAACCAATTTAATCATCTCACGCACATCTACGACGCACACTTGACTAAGCTTCACTCAATTGTTGATGATCCTTATTTCAATTCAACACTTGCTCTACTTAGAGCAAAATTGGAAAATGGGCATGATTATGTACGTTTTGCCGCCTTTATTATTGGCAGCGATGATGAAATTACCATGAGTAAAATGTCCCTCCCAGTAAAACAACCACCGTCAAGCGATGAGATATTCTTTAGAAACCCAAATATGTGGGTCTGGGAAAGTATTTATGGTTCAAGTAGGGAAAAGCGCCAAGCACTCATTATGAGCGCAATAGGCCTTTTCGGCGGGGTAGGGTTCGGACTGTATAATTCAGCCGAAATAGCCTTTTTGAAACAGAAGCTGGGAGATGAAGATAACAAGGTCGGACTCCTCGCACATAAGTTGAGTGAGATAGACACGACCATGTCGACCCACGAGAGTCGATTGTACACCATGTCGACCAAGATTAACGACATGTTAAAATCTTCCGACAAGCTCGAGGTTAGAAGCGAGGTGAATAGAGTCGTGTCGCACTACTCTCTCGCCCTTGACAATGTCATCAATCACGTTCGCTCAATCAGCGACATGCTCATACAGGGCAAGCTTCAACCGAGATTCTTCCACCAAAGTTCTGTAACAAAAGCATTCAAAAGTATTAGCGAGAAGGCCTCAGATCATCATTTGCTTATGGCAAACACGGAGTTATCCGAGATTCTGTCCGAAGCGGCGTCATTTCACGTCGACAAGGGCCAGATTTTCTTCGTTCTTCATCTGCCCTTGCATAGCAAAACTGAGTTCAAGCTCTACGAGTTTATCAACACACCATTCCCACTAGTGAATGGAAGTGCGGTCGCTATTTCGACACCGCACAAATGGCTAGCGATAAATCAGGCCTTATCTGAGCATATGATCCTCTCAGACGAAGATCATAAGAAATGCCTAGCTAGAAGGAAGGGCCTGATCTGCCCTACTCCTGTCACCCAGAGGTCTCTTAAATCGACATGTTTAGGATCCCTCTATTTAGGAAACATGGAGCACATTGCAATCCATTGCAGCATCCTCCCTGTAGATGCCTTTTCAGAGATTGTAACTAAGTTAGACGGGAATCAGGTAGCTATATTCTCGCCGCCGCATGTCCACACGGTGGCATACATCTCGTGCCCTGGCTTCAATGAGTCTCAGCAGATCATAGTCAGGGAACATGAGACCCTCCAAATTGAGGACTCGTGCTTGCTAGTCACACCTCATTATATTTTCAGGTCTGACCAGCAGCTCGCAATTACTAACTCTTTCCTCAACCGGAGGCTGATATCAGTGGACAATTTCCAGTTCCGCCACATACAGCCTTCACCTACACTCACACCCTTCCTGCGTCATGACTATCGCTCTCCTGAGAATGCATCTTCACCTGCACCTTCGCATCATACTTGGCTCCTCGCCACAATTATTGCAATGTTAACATTGGGATTACTTCTCCTGTTAGGCCTTCTGCCCTGGCGGATTAGATCCCGACGCGGCGACAAACCGGAGCGAGACGAATGCAGCACCAGCCTCGTCGACGGCGAACGGCTCCCTCTGCCTCCTCCTCGCCATCACCCGGCTGCTGACCAAGCTTCACGATGGTGGCGACCGAGATGGCCCGTCTGTTGGCCTTGCAGACGGCAGCCCGCCCCGACCGGGAAGCTCGAAGATCAGAGCATCATCCTCTCCCCGCCTTCTCCCTCGAGCTCAGCTAGACAGGATAGCGGAGATAGGCGGAGCGACGGGCATGGAGATGGAGGAATTCAAAAGCAAGTCCTCAAGCGTAAATTAGAACTGATGATAGAGGATGAGTAGTGTGTAGAGGAGAGTTAAAGACTCTATGTAGGCCCATATATTTGGTCGCCCTTGAAATCACGCATCTGAACGCGGAGAGATCAGGGCTTTTAGCTTGACCGAGCGCCCGACCACCTAGTCAGTCCGTCCGGGGCTCTCGGTCGACCGGCCAAATCAGTATGGTGTCCTCCGTTCCACTTTCAAAGCATAATAACGCTTCAATCGGGTTCAGATATTTCGAGACATTGCATGCTAATATCTTATGACGTCAACCCCCCTGGATGGCCATCCCAAATATTGTGTAATACGGTAACCTTATTAACTCCACCATAACTACACATTTGAGTGACACATTTATGAATGATTGCATTATGAAATGACCACACTTATAAGATTTGCCTACATGTTAAACGCCTTGATTGCAGTAACACGGCTTTTATGACAAGACACTGAGCTGAACTACCGTACGCCTACGTCCGTACGATCGTTCAGTTGGTTACGTAATGCAACCGGCAAACAATTTAACCAGTATCAACATACAGAGAAAATGTGCTTATTAACGTATTTCAGCAACCTAAGAGGAGGTATAATTATTTGCCCACAAAAGAATATGTACTTCTTGTCACTATGTTACAAATTCACGTTTGTCCAAGCGTTCATGTACGGATTTTTCGTGCACAGAGTAAGAATTGAAGGCTACTAAGCCAGGCTATTAAGTCATAGCGAGATGGACTAAGTATTTCACAGTAGCTCGAAGAGTGCCATTACCCCGACCAAGGTATCCGCCAACTGTATAGTTTTTTCGGTATAATGCTCTCTGTTTGATTCTTCAGCTAGAAAGGACAAAACCAACCTGCTTCTCTAACCTGCACATCGTAGGACTTTTCGCATAATGGAGACCTTCCTTATTGTCACTTCTCCATTTGGAAACGCCACGCCACGGCATGAAGCACGAGAAACACACCCACTTGGAATCATCCCATTCCATTTCCTCCCTGCGAGAGAATTCACATGGCTCGATAGAAGATACGCATTTCTATCAAGCGCATCCCAAGGCTGCTCCTATTCCCACGCAAAACGCAACTATTTACTTCACATAACGCATAACGTAATGTATGAGTCAGTGATTTACCTACATGTTTCACGTATAATGTTTATGTAAATATGCTTGTGATTATTTTGACTATCCATGTCAACGTTCCTGACATCTTAGGGATGTCAGCCTGGGGACTGTCGTACGCTAAGCGCAATCGTACGATCCTCTGTAGCGAGGGGGCTAAGAATAGGACCGTTATGCATCTCAAGGACATAAGGGCCCTTCATGAAGACCCCCCGCATTGATTCG
>Ga0115008_10003210_pt1 | contig 13528 bp, 15 predicted proteins | sample FraStrMetagenome_FD_87164 | JGI IMG/M metagenome (GOLD analysis project Ga0115008, IMG submission 87164) | Marine eukaryotic phytoplankton communities from Arctic Ocean - Fram Strait ARC3M Metagenome | ecosystem: Environmental > Aquatic > Marine > Oceanic | place: Fram Strait | collected...
ACTTCCTTCCCCAGATAGTTTTTTAAAAGTTAAGGAAACTTTAACAAGGATTGGTATTTCTTCTCGCAAGGAGAAGAAGTTATATCAAACATGCCACATCCTACATAAACAGGGAAGATACTCAATTCTACATTTCAAGGAATTGTTTATACTCGACGGAAAAAAGAATACTTTTACAGAAGAAGATAAAGCAAGACGTAATACAATTGTTAATCTTCTAGAAGAATGGGAACTATGTTCAGCGGTCAAAGAAGCTGATCCTGAAGCAATAGCTGCCCCGCTAAACCAAATTAAAATTCTTTCTCATAAAGAGAAATCGAATTGGACTCTTGAAGCAAAATATAATATTGGGAAAAAATAAATTATGAATGTATATAAAGTGAATGAACGGGCATCAGTGCCTGAATATGCGACAGACGGCTCAGCCTGTTTTGACATTAGAGCATGTATTAAGAATGGTGATCGCTTAAGATCATATAACGCATTTAATAAAGAAATGATGATACCTGTTAAAGGTGTCGGACAAAACCCAGATGCATTTCAGTTACCTCCAGGAATACGAGTATTAGTGCCAACCGGACTAATCTTTGATATACCAGAAAAGCACGTAATGAAAATGTATATCCGTTCTAGTCAAGCTCTGAAAAAAGGGTTGACAATGGCGAATGCAGTTGGTATAATAGATTCAGATTACGTAGAAGAATCTTATATGATGTTGGAAAACGTTTCAGATAGTATGGCTTTAATCGCCCATGATGAACGTATTGCACAATGTCTTATAGAGAAAACATTACGTAAACCAATCACAGAAACAAAGACTAAACCAGAAATTAAAACTGACCGTGACGGTGGTTTTGGTTCAACAGATGTATAAAGGTTATTACAAAAAGTAATAACTTTTTATCAGTATATACAAATTCTGTATATAAATAAACGTGTAAGGATGCTGTTTTAACGGGTTCTTACATGTTAAACCGGTCGGATTTAATCGACCAAATAATAATCTTGCTTAATTTAAAGGAGATAGCAATATGACAAACACACGAAGAATGACAACAGACTTGTTAACCGATCCATTTTTTATTGGATTTGATAGAGTTCTAAATAGAATGCAGAACTCAACACCAGGTCAAACGAATTACCCTCCATATAATATCGTAAAGTTAGACGACGAGAGATACACGATTGAGATCGCTGTAGCTGGCTTTGATGAGGATGAAATCGAAATTGATCTAAAAGACGGAGTTCTTAATGTTCTCGCTGAGAAAACAAATAAGAACGAGGTAGAATACCTACACAATGGTATTTCCGCTAGAGCTTTTAGACGTTCATTTACTCTTTCAGACACGATTGTAGTTAATGGGGCAGACCTAGTAAATGGTATCTTGTCCATCGAACTAGAAAACGTAATACCTGAAGAGAAAAAATCACGTAAAATTAATATCGGTCAAAAAGTTAAGTCTGGTAAAAAGACGCTTTTAACTGAATAAAATTTATCGCCCGATTGGAGGGGCAATGGAAATGAACAGAGTAATTTCTTGGTTTAAGGAATGTGATGGACACTTTTGTGATATGGTAGCTCAATGTGGAATAACCTTGATTACTATAGCTGTAATGTTTCACTGCATATCAGCAATATCATAACATAAAACTAAACTTGTACGTAGAGCGAGGGTAATCTTAGATTATTCTCGCTTTTTTATGCGAATCCAGTTATTCCGTATTTAGCTAAAGAACTACCGCCGGCACCACTACCATCTCCAACTGCTACCCTAGTAGTAGTTACTGCATGGTTACCGTGATGTGTGTTAAAGAAATGAGGACTATTATTTGTAGAATTAAATACGTTAACAGCATTTCCTCCTCCAAGCCCAGCTAATACCATACCCGAAGTTCTTTTACCGGGTGTAATAGAAGTATTAAAGCCTGAATCATGCAAATATTTCTCTTTGATTTCATCAATCATTTTTTGATTTTCTAAGATTTCCTGGTCTGTATCAGCCATTATATTTGCTTGGGCTGCCGCTGCGTCTGCAGCATCTGCTGCTCTCTTTGCCTCTGCACTCGTCATATTTGCTGTTGCACTGGAGGCAATATTTGCTGTGTTATCTAGAGTTTTAATTACACTTGCTTTTACAGATCCATCTGGATTATGCGTTTGGCCATATTTGCCATCCCAATTCATCTGCTTTCCTCTTGCATTACGGCCACTTCCTGTTGGCCGTGGTGCGACGGACATAACTTCCTGTTTCATTTCATCAGTTACTTTCATGTCAAATGCCCATTTAGCAACATAGTAACCTAGTTTACTTCCAGCAAAACCACCAACTACTCCACCAACAAAACCTAATGCTAATGTTCCCCAGCCAGCTCCTATACCTGTCATTGTTGCGATACCGCCAAAAATAGCTGCCCCACCGAGAACACCAAGAAGTTCTCCAAGTATTGGAGCTAATGCTCGCATTTTATCTTCATCGGTTGGATAGGCTGTATCGTTTGATAAAATAGACCAAATTTGAAACAGTACAACGATTCCATAAGTAATCTTTATGAACTTAAAGAACTTAATAAGTTTTTGGAAGATAGCAGAATATCGTGCATCTAAAGTACCCATCATCATTTTTAATGCATCAGCGTCAGAAACATAACTACCGGCAGCATTAATTAATCTACCTGCTGAATTCATTTTAAGACCGTTTTTGACTGCTGCAGCTCTAAGATCGGCTTTAGATTGGCCACTACCAGATACGGTTTTTCCATCGGTGTTTAGTACCACACCACCTCCGCCACCTCCGCCACTACCTTTGAATGGTTTTGTTTGGCCTTGTCTGTTTGGATTGTTACCTTTTGGATTTGTATTAGTTCCTTTTGGAGTTCCTTCTCCCTTTGGAGCTTTAGGATCGTTCTTGGGATCTATACCTAAGAACCTTTGAAACCAAGTCCGACCATTTATCGGTTTTAACCCGTCTTTTAAAGTTAACCTCATGTATTCGAGTCTTAGCCTTATTGCAGACATGACTACACCAAAGGTTGAAAGAGCACCAAACGCAACTGCTGCTATAGTTCCCCAGTCCATTTCTAAAATTGTCTGGAACTTTTTATTAAGCTCTCCTAACGTTACACTAATATCTCCTAAGCTCGTAGTCATTTTTGTTATTGGACCTTCTGGGCCGATAAACTCAGAAAATTGCAATTTCATTTTATTAACGTCTTCACCAATTGTATCAAATGAATTTAATGTTTCGTCAGATACACCCATCTCCTTTAAGAGATTTTTAAATCCACCGTACTCTTCAACAAATCCTTTTAAGAAATTAGCGCCAACAAACCCAATAGCACCCATTGCTGCCATATTTTTTAATGTAAAGATTTTATTAAAGCCTTTTGCTAAAGCATCGCCTGCTTTATTTCCGACTTCTGATAGAGGTTTTTTGTCCGCGCGTTTGCTTTCTTTTTTATCTGCAATATCTTCTTTTTGAGCAATCTCATCAAACTGTTCTTTAGTACGAGATCGTTCAGCGGCATCGATCGTAAGACCCATGTTTTGTTCCATCATGGCCGTTTGTTGGATAATGTTAGTATTAATACTTTGGAATAATCCATCGAATTTTTCAAGCTTAACATTTAAAGACCGCACAGAGTTTGTCCCAGTATTTCTAATGAGATCGCCTTCTGCTTTTAGTCTGTCAATGATAGCTTGTGTATCGTCTGAATAAGCCATGTCTTATCTTCCTCTAAATATTAATTTTCTTTTTGCGATTCAATATAATCTACAATCATATCAAAATATAAGTCTCTTTCGTATGGCAACATATCTTCTACTTCTTTTATACTATAATTATGATGCTGTGCCAAGGCGAAAACTACTTGATAATAACTACCTAAGTTAGCATGGCACAGCATTAGATAAAAAAACTGCGCATACCCTCCACAACAAATGTATGTTCATTACCGTCTTTGTTAGTATATGGCATTTCATGACGAAGCTTTGGCATTGTATCAAAAAAGATTTGAATGCCTTTAATAACTTCAGTAGATAAACCATCTACAAAATCTTGTACTTCTTTATCACTATAATTGCTAAACGAAAACACTTCGTCTTCAGATGCAATTTTATCTAAACATGAAACCATCATAACATAGTTGACCAAAGGATCTCCAGCGTCCATAGAAATGATTTTCGCAAATTCATTAATAGATGGATACTTTAAAAATAACGAATATTCTTCATTAATCTTAACTTGTTCTGTACCGGCCGGTGGCATTTCAACAGTAATTGTTTCAATATCTAAGCTTAGTTCAAGTAGTTCTTCAGTTTCAGGATCATTGATTTTAAATTCAATTATATTGTTAACTGATTTAGATCTAAGTATTAACATAATATATTCTAAGTCAAACATTGGCATTGTGTCAACATCGTGATCTAACAAACAGTTATTAACCACCTGTCTAACTGCCAATACTTCTTGTTGGGCGTCGTTTGATTCTTGCGCCACTAAGAAAATCTTTTCTTCTTTAACCGTAAACGGTCTATATTTAATTTTTTCCCCTGTTGAGGGTAATTCCAATTCAAAAATCGGTAAATCGATCTTAGGTAAAGCCATAATTTATTTCTCCATTAACCAAAAAAGTCTTTAATTCGACGCACTTTGTTATTTACTCGGGTATACTTGTTAACTGCATCCTGTACCGATCTTGGTACAAGGTCTGCTCCAATTAATTGACCAACCGCGCCGATTTGGTTTATCAATCCCAATAGTCCGTTTCCTCTGCCGAATCTTGCAGATGGTGATCCTATTCTCTCTCCAGTAAATTGTATTCTATCATATTGTAATGATACTGGTAACACAGAGAATGAATCGTTATTTTCCCAAGCCAAGTCAACGTCACCAATCATAATTGGAAATGCGTTATCTAATATTACTTCGTAATATTGGCCTGATTGTTCGTAATTTGTAGAGTACTGTCTAATAGTAACACGACATGCATAGTTATCTTTGTATCCTATTTCAAATGGTAATTTACCATCTACCTCAGCAAATGAACCACCGGCAGTACCGAAGTTAACTACTTGTTGAGCCCATGAATGAAAGAAAGATAACACTTGGTGATCAGAGTCTAACATAAAGATAGATTGAACCGGTTCTGTATTAACACCTAACGGTTGCATTTTACGGAACTGAGCTGTTTGATCGTTTTGTATAGCATTAAATGTAATACCAGGAATAGAAGCATTCTTACAAAAGAATATTAAATCCCGAGAATTAGCTCTAGACTTAATACCTCTTGGTTTAGTTATTTGTACTTCGAATAAAGAACCACGAGATGGACCACCGAACCAGTCCAACTGTGTTTTAAATTCTGATATTCTAAATGCCATTATCGGCCCCTTACGATTTTTCTAGAGTCAGCATATACTTGAGTTGCACTTGCGCCCACGAATTGTTGTGTTGGTAAGAATAAAGCTATATCCCATTCTGACGGATTAATATAAGCTGGTTTAGTTCTTACATGCGCATTTAAATAATGTTTAATCGTTGGTGCAAATTCTCTAAACTTAGCAGCCCCGTTTAAGATTTTATATGAAGCAGACAACTTTGTTGATTCGTCGAATGCTTTATTATTTAAAACCGTATATAATTGATCCATTAACTTTGCTCTTAATATTGGCGGTAAATAATGCATATTGATACCAAGAAACCCGCCCTTTGCTTTATTTATTGGAAATATCAAAGGAAACCGGTCATAATATGGTAAAGTATCTTTATGTTTAGGATCATATGCAAACAAATACATATTACCCATCATAAACCTTGCATCTTGACGTCTACTCGTATCCTGTCTTAATTCTTTAATAAGTTTATCACCTTTGGATCTATTCCTAGCTGTCCTTGTAATACCCTTTGCTTGATCACGATACCACAGCCTAGCAGCATCAGTACGAGCTGGTGCTTTACCAGATCTGATACCTTTAAGTAATATGTCGTCGAAAACTGCTGCCATTTATTTTATTCCTAATTGATCTTCGGTATAAATTTGAAAGTCCCAGTTGCGTTGGCTACAATACATTCGTGCTGCTTTCCATTTCGCTTCATTGACTCCCCAAGTTTTAACCTCATTTAAATATCTTCTCGATATGCGACCTTTAGCGGTCTTCTTTTTATTTATATCTGGTGGAACAGTTTGATACTTTGGTTTAATTTCAATCATCAAAGTTTTCTCCCCACCACCTTTTGATAACGGCACTTTACTATGCACAATTACATCAGGAAAGTATCTATGACGCTTTCCATCAATCGGTGAATAGTAAGGTACAATCACTTCTTCGCTTTGCCACCATATTACATCAGGGTGTACATCTACGTACCTAAAAAATTTGAACTCCCACATAGACCGATAAATAATCTTTGTAGGATCTCCCTTGTATTTGGTAGGATTTTTAGGTTTAAATCTTCCACTATAAGCCACCTTCACCTCTTCAATTAGTTATAAATAGAAATAATAAACTATTTATAATCCAAAGGACAAGTAAGCGCATGGCCCGACCAGAACAAACAATAGAAAACAACGAGCAAATGAACGCTCGGCAAAGCACCATGATGCGCTTTCCTGATGCACCGTTTCCTCATAGCATGCTACTGATATTCGAAGATTACAAATACGATAAATTTAAATCCGGCGATTATGAAACTTCTTTAAGTAATCAGAAAAAAGGTATTATTAGTAAAGATAGATCAAGTGGAATCGGCTTACGATCCTCTATGTCTATTGAATTGCCTTTTCCTCGACAGCTGACCGATAACACTGCTTTGATATACAATAACATGCAACAAAATCCTCTTATTGAAGGCGCAGTACAGGCTGCTATGTCAGCTGCTGCTGGAGACGGAGGAGCACTTAACGAAATACCAAAAGCAATAGCAAATGCTGGTGCCGGAGCTGCAGCATATTTAAAAGGTAACAAAGGTGGTTTAGGTGAGATTGCCAAGTCACTAGTTCAAAGCTCGGGTGAAACAAGTACTGCTGATGCAGCTAGTATGACAAGGTTTATGTTATCTAAGTTTATTCCAGATTCTATTGGTAGTCAAGTTAACTTAGCGGCTGGTCAAGCTTTAAACCCAAGAGAAACACTATCATTTGAAGGTGTTCAACTTAAAACACATACATTCAATTGGGATCTATTTCCTTCTAATGAAAACGATTCAGCAAAAATAAAAGATATTATCGGTGCTCTTAAAACAATGATTTTACCTGATGCGGTAAACATTGGTACTGGTGATAAAGGTATCAAAAAAGCATTTTTAAAGTTTCCTAAAACTTGTAAGATACATTTAATTGGTGTGGACGAAACATATTATATGAAGTTCAAACCTTGTATGGTTACTGCTATGACAGTAGATTATGGTGCAGGTGGAACACTTGGTATTATGGCCGGTGGTAGACCTGCTGGAGTTAATATTGCATTAACACTTCAAGAACTACAGATCGAAACTACTGAAGATTATGGAGTAACCGCAATTACTGAACCAGGCGTACCTGCTGAAGACATGGCAATTAATCACAATGAAGATCTATATCCAGATACTCAAGGTGGCGGAGGAACTTTAGTATGAAGTATTTTTCAAACTTTCCAATTATCGACTATGACGGCGTTAACGTAAGAGATATAACACGTAGAAATAGTTTTACTAATTTTGTTACATCTAATCCTATGCTCTTTATGTCCTATACAGTTAAAGAAGGTTATAAAGCAGAAGATGTTGCAGAGGCATATTATGGTTCAGTCGACTATGTTTGGCTTGTTAATATGGCAAACAATATAATTGATCCTTATCATCAATGGCCAATGGCTGAAGAAGATTTTAATAACTATTTAATAGAAAAATATAGAGAAGAATCTGGTAAGGTCGGAGAAGAAGTTGTCGAATGGACAAAAGACGATAATGGCGATAACATTATCTATTACTATAAGGTTGTATAAAAATGGCAGTTGATATTGTTAAACTAGCACCGGAATCTTTCCAAACGATTTATTTACGTAAAGAAGATCGCATTATTCTACGAACAGAACAAGGTCGTAAGATTATTATTAAACGAATCATTCCTGCAGAGTGGAGAGAATGGAAAGTTTATGATCAAGAATTAGCTGAAAACGAAAATAAGAAAGAAATATTCCTCATCGACAGTAGCTATTTACCTATTGTTACAAAAGAATTTGCGCGTAAGATAAGAAGCACCTAATGAGTTCAGCTGAAACAGACTTTAATCCAGGCACTATCGAAATTATGAAGGCTGAGCTTACTTCGTATGATGGTAAGACTGTGCGGGATATTAGTGTAAACTATATCTATTCATTTAATATCGATCAATCTATGGAATCACCTCTTTATACAGGTTATTTACAAATAATTGATAGTTCCAATATTCTAGAAGGTATGCCAATAAGAGGTGAAGAAACACTTACTCTTGTTATACAGGGAATGGACTTAAGAACAGAAGTAATCTTAAATGCAGTTATTAGTGAAGTATCAGAAATTAATCCTAGACCAAGTACGAACGTAGTAGAATACAAACTTAATTTCATCTCAAAAGAATCTTTTAAAGCAAACAGTAGAAAGATTCTTACATCGTTTAAACTGACTCCGTCTGAAATGGCACTAAAGATTTTTGAACATTCTTATACTAAACTCAAGCCACCTACAGATTTCGATCCAAGAATTACTGATAAAATCCCACTTCCTTTTCAAGGGAAGTCATTTGATTTTATTAAAGAAGATAAAGGGCAAGATGAGCCTGATAGAAGATTAGTTATGCAGCCTGCACAAAACCTAACAACTCTTGTTATACCAGACTTGAATCCGGCAGATGCAATGTTTTTTACCGCTGCCAGAGCATATGCTCCTAAGACTTCATCACAAACATTTAGATTCTTTGAAACAATTGACGGTTACTATTATTGTACTGATGAATTTCTTATAAAAAGAGCTGTTAATTTAGAAAACAAAAATCCTGATAATAAAATAGATTTATTCTATGCACCTGTTGTAGATTTAGATGGTAGAAATGCTGAAGCACAGTTTAATAGAATAGAAGATTTACAGATTATATCAAAAGGAATTAATTCATCTGAAGATATTGTTTCAGGTGCATATGTAAATAAAGTATCTAAGATTGATCTTGTAGGAAAAAGAATAACACAATCACATTTCAGTTTTGATAAATCAACTTATACTGATATGAATGGTAAGCCAAGAGATCTAAAAGATAATCCACATACCGAACAATTCAGAAAAGACATGTTCACAAAAGAAAATGCTCGTAACTTTGTAGTATATAAAGATTATGATGATATGGCTGATGCTGGATCAGCATTAGCTGCTGACAGGCAACTTGATGCTATTGTTCATAACAGAGTAGCTTATTATCACCATTTGCATAACACTGCAGTATTAGCAAAACTTAAAGGTCGCATAGATTTGAGACCAGGAATGATTATCAATCTTGAGATTAAAGCGCTTGACTTCGTCGATTCTGTTGTTTCTATTAACGAAACATTAGCAGGAAGATATTTAGTTAAGAGTACAAACAATTATATGAAAGAAGGGGTCCTATCAACTACACTTGGTCTTGTTAAGTTTGATCATTCAGGTCAGCCAAACGATCCAACTGAAAGTATTGATATGCCTACAGGAGTGACGATGAATGTCTGATGACGGTATAGGAATAAGAAATCCACTATTCTTTGTTGGTGTGATTGAGAATAATGTCGATAAAAGACTTGAAGGTCGCGTACAAGTACGTGCCTTTGGTATACATGGAACTATAGACGAGGTTCCTAGGGATGATCTTCCTTGGGCAATTGTTGCTAATGGTAACTATGATCCAAACGTAATTCCAAGAATTAACTCTTGGGTATATGGAATGTTCTTAGATGGCAGGGATGCTCAGCAACCTATGGTACTCGGATTAATTCCAACTCAAGCATTAGATAAAATCGATCCAAAGAAATATGGCTGGGGCTATATTCCTAAAAAGGATGGAGATAAATTAGCAAAAGGTTCTGATCCTGGAGAAGTAACACAACCACAAAATCATAGATTAACCCGTGGTGAATACATTCAAGAAACATATGTATTGCCTCAAGAAATGGGTAGAGCAGTTAATGTTCCAATTGCAAACTCAGAACTAACATGGGATGAACCTGGCTCAGCTTATGATGCAGAATATCCACATAACAAAGTTATAGCACATGGTGATCATACTATCGAATTAGATGATACTCCTGGTGCTGAGCGTATTATGATTAATCACAAGAGTGGTTCTTTTGTTCAAATCGATGTTAATGGTACTGTAACAGAAAAAGCAACTGGTGATAAGTACGAAGTTATAGACCGTAAACAACATGTAGTTGTTGGTGGATTAAGTTCAGTTACTATTCTCGGTAATAGCTATGTAAAAGTAATGGGAAATAAAGTCGAAGAAATTACAGGTAATTTAGAAACATTAGTACACGGTCAATATCATCTTTCATGTGGTGGACAAGCAACAATTAATGCTTCAGAACAAGTACAAGTTAGAGGTGCTGACGTTAAGCTTGACGCTAAAGTTGGTACAATGTCAATTAAATCTGGAAAAGAAACAAATATATCTACAGGTCTTGTGGGTGGTGGATTACCTCCGAAGTATGGTGCCATTTCAATTAAGGCAGAAAAGATTCAGGTAGATGCTACAGATAAATTACACTTACGTGGTAATACACAAGTTAACGTTCAATCAATCGCTGAAATGAATATAAGTGCAATTAATATTAACCAACAAGCTGCAGCAAATTGGAGTGCTAGAGGTGCTGTCGGAGCATTCCTTTCAGGTGGTATTATTACAGATATCGATGCTGGAATTGACTTAGCAATTCAAGGTGGAGTAGTAACAAACATGGGTGGACCAATTGTTAATATTGGTTCTGGATTAGTTAACCTTGCTCCTCCTGCACCTCCAAGACCAAGCTCGGCAGCTTCTGTAAATACTACAATTGGAACAAAATTCTTAATTCCGCCAGTTATGCAAAAACCATTTATTCCTGGATCGGCTGTACCAGAAATTGCTTGGGGAGCAGAAGGTGTTGAAGCACCAGAACCAGTAAGCAAAAATACTTCAATTCAACCTCGTTATGATATGGGTTCAATAGGTAGTGGTGGTTTCTCTTCTAGAGATATCGGAACAAGATCTAAGGGCTTACAAGATGTTCCGGCTTTATCTACTACAGGAATTAATTCAACAATCGGAAATGTTACAGCTGCTACGAAAACTGCCGCTACTCCATTGCTTGACTTTATTGGTAATAAAGAATCAGAAGGTTATGATGATATATCAGGTCTTGTTTCAAGATCACTATATCCTACCAAGCCTCTTACAAAGATGACTATTACTGAAGTTCTCGATTGGCAGGAAAGTATTGACGATTCGCAGCTATCAGAAGCTTCTGGTAGATATCAGATAATGGAAGATACTTTACGTGGATTTAACAATGATAAAGATAAAGGTCCTGGAAGTCCATTGTACACAAGAGCTGGATTAAGTGGTGGAGATCTATTTAGTCCTGAAAACCAAGACTTAATGGCTATTGTGTTATTAGAACAAAGAGGTCTCAGTAAATTCTTGGCTGGCAAAATTGATGAATTTGATTTTGCTAATAACCTTGCAAGTGAGTGGGCATCATTACCATTAGTAACTGGGAAAAATGCAGGTAAGAGTAAGTATGCAAATGATGCAGCGGGTAATAGATCACTCACTTCAGTAGATGCAATCTTAAAAGTTCTTAAAGAAGTAAAAAATTATGACGATTCAGGAGTAGATTTATAATGGCTTGCACATGTCAACCAGGAAAAGGCCTCTGCAGAAGTTGCTTAAATAAAGAACTTAAACCGTATATTGCTAACCCAGTAAACGGTAATGGTGAATTTACACGAGGCCAAATTGATTTATTCCAAAAACAATTTGAAACAACTATTTCAGATGATGTAGCTAAGAATCCGTTATCAGCTATGGTTAATACATATGGAACTACTTTCTATGATGCAGTTAATCATATTAATAATGTATTTTTAAATAGGCAAACAACAAAAGATCTTTTAAATGATTCTACTGAAGATAATTTAAGTGTTATTTCTTTTAGAACTGCAAAAGGCCCGTTAACTTCTGTAGAAGTTGCATCATTCTTTGAGAGTTCAAACTATACACCAGCAACTGCTATTGCGTCTTCAAATGCTAATGGTTCGAGATTTCTTGAAGAACTCGATGATTACTATAATGGAGATTTTAGTACTAGTGTTATGGGCGGATTCTGTTCTATGTTTAATAGTATCTTTGCAGCAATTAATAGCTTCTTTGATTTACTTGATACCATTGATGGAATAATTACAGATGTATTCGCACTTATTAATAAGATTAAGAATATCGAAGATCCTATCAAAGCATTATTTGAAAAGATTAAAGTAAAGGCATTAATTGAAGCAATTAAAAAGAAAATTAAAGAGATGATTAAAAAGACTATTACAAAAGTCTGTAGATCTATATCTAACTTTGATATTGAAGCAATTACAGGTCCAATCGAAACACCAGCACAAAAAACAGTTGCACAAAAGGCTGAAATAAAGAAAACAGCATTAGCTCAAGTATGTGGACCAGATGAAGCAGAAAGAATATTAAATAAGATCGAAGATCTAATTGATTATGGAGTAGGCTTATTTGCCAACCCATCTATTGAAGAGATTATGTTTTTAATATCTCGTATATGCGGACTTGCTACTGGTGTTGAAGGACTATTTAAAGGTTTAAAAGATCCACTTAAAGATTTCTCTAATAGATATGATGAAGTATTCAATACAATATCAAATGCATCTAATAGAGTTACAGGTGAAGCAATTAGAGCCGGTGCAAAAAGAATGTCAGAGAGCGCAAGACAAAGTCAAATAAATAACTCAAGAGAACAATGGATGCAAGCAGGTAATGTATCACCAATATCTGTAAATGAATATAAAAAATTACCCGATTGGGAAACACTAAAGAGTGGATCCGATTCAAGACTAAATGTTAGTGGTGATTGGGTAACTGATATGGAACCAGCGCATGAAGGCTGGACTATGATGAATATCGATGTTAGAGTTTTAATAATGAGATTGCAGAAAAGAGCTCTTAAGGCAGGAATAATATCAGGACCATTAACCTTAAATTCAGGTTTTAGAAGTGTTCAATATAATAAAAAAGTTGGTGGTGTTAAATCATCTCAACATATGAATGGTAACGCCGCTGACTTAAAGTGGCCAGGTATAAATCCAAAGGGTGACGATTACGAAGAGTTTATTAAGCTTGCATTAGAAGAAGGATTCAGAGGTATTGGAAGATACAATACATTTATTCACGTTGATGTAGGTAGATCCAGAGAATGGGACGAAAGATAACAGGAGCTAAGAATGGTAGCCAACGTATTTACGGCTAAAACTAAAAGAATTAATTTATACCAAGATTTTAA
>Ga0115008_10003212_pt1 | contig 13525 bp, 10 predicted proteins | sample FraStrMetagenome_FD_87164 | JGI IMG/M metagenome (GOLD analysis project Ga0115008, IMG submission 87164) | Marine eukaryotic phytoplankton communities from Arctic Ocean - Fram Strait ARC3M Metagenome | ecosystem: Environmental > Aquatic > Marine > Oceanic | place: Fram Strait | collected...
ATTTATTTTGGTGGAGGAACTCCTTCTCTATTGACTAAAGAGGAAATTGAAAAAATTTTAACTGCGGTTTACGCCAATTTTAAAGTAGTTCAAAACCCTGAAATAACTTTAGAAGCAAATCCAGATGATTTATCTGAAGCTAAGATTATAGCACTCTCTAAAACTCCTATCAATAGATTAAGTATAGGTATTCAATCTTTCTTTGAGTATGATTTAAAATTAATGAATCGTGCACATAATGTTGAAGAAGCTAAACAATCCCTAGAAATTGCTACAAAGTATTTTAAGAATATTTCTGTAGATTTAATCTATGGCATCCCAGATTGCTCAAACAAACAATGGTTAGAGAATATTCATATCGCTTTAAGCTACGGAGTGCCACATATTTCTAGTTATGCCCTAACAGTTGAACCAGATACAGCTTTACAACGTTTTATAAAAAAAGGAATTATAAAAAATGTAGATGATGATAAAGCCGAAGAACAATTTGTGATTCTAACTGACGAATTAAAAAAAGCAGGGTTTATCCATTACGAACTCTCTAATTTTGGAAAAACGGGGTATTTTAGCAAAAATAATTCTTCGTATTGGTTGGGTAAATCGTATTTGGGTATAGGTCCGGCTGCACATTCTTTTCATGGAAAACAACGTAGTTGGAATATCCAAAATAATGCTATCTACGTAAAGAAAATTACTCAAAATAAATTGCCAATTCAAAGAGAAATACTTTCCAATACAGATAGATATAATGAATATGTAATGACAGGATTACGAACTATTTGGGGAGTTTCTTTAGAAAAAGTTAAAAAAGATTTTGGAGAAAATTATTTAAAATATTTACAATTACAATCCAAGAAGTTTATTGAACAAGATTTATTGTATATTGAAAATAAAACCTTAAAAACCACTAAAAAAGGCAAGTTTTTATCTGATGGTTTGGCTGCAGATTTATTCATGCTAAATTTATCATAACCTATAAAATTTAAAGCAATACGTTGATCATACATGAAAGCAATTATAGAATATAATTCTCGAAAAATTCAAATAGATGTTTCTAAACCCATTGATATTTCAATAGCTATAGACGCCTCTAAATTAAATGTAAATGCCTGGTATCTAGATGATCCAAAAATTGAGCCAGAAGTGATTAATGATTATGAAGTAAGTGTTAAAAATGGGGCTGTTGTTAATTTTAACAGCATAAATTTTAATCCACACTCACACATAACTCATACAGAATGTGTGGGGCATATTACTAAAAAAGTACATTCTGTGAATCAAAATTTAAAGCACTATTTTCATTTAGCAGAGGTTATAACAGTTGCGCCTTTAGAAATTAATGGTGACTTTATTATAGCGACAAAACAATTAAAAATGGCTTTGCGGAACAAAAAAAGAGACGCTGTTATTATTCGAACTTTACCAAACTTAGAAGATAAAAAGAGTGCTAGATATTCTAATTCAAATCCCACATATTTGTTAGAAGAAACTGCAATATTTTTAAGAGAAAAGGGAATTAAGCATTTATTGGTTGATTTACCTTCTGTAGACAAAGAGAAAGATGAAGGAAGGCTTTTAGCACACAATGCTTTTTGGAATACAGAAGGAGAACTTAGAATGGATGCAACCATTACAGAATTTATATATGTTCCCAATACGGTTAAGGATGGTGAGTATCTATTAAATTTAATGATTGCTCCTTTTGAGAATGATGCCACACCAAGTAAACCTATTTTATATGAAATAAATAAGTAGATGAGCATTAAGAAAAGAAAAAGATTCTTTTTATATACGATATTGATTCTCTTATTTTTTTTAGTTAAAGGAACAGTATATTCTGATATTTCTGAAAATGACTTAAAAATAGCATATGCAAATGATGCTTCTAAATTTATAGAAATTGATGGTATGCAAGTGCATTATAGAGATGAAGGAAAAGGCTTTCCTATAGTTCTATTGCATGGAACAGCATCTTCTTTACATACTTGGGACGATTGGTCTAAAGAACTTTTAAAAACCAATAGAGTAATTCGAATGGATTTGCCTGCTTTTGGGCTAACAGGGCCAAACAAAACAGCTGATTATTCCATTAAAGCTTACACCTCTTTTTTAAACGATTTACTAACGAAATTACACGTAGAGAAATTTTATTTAGCTGGCAACTCTTTAGGGGGTAATATTGCATGGAATTATGCTGCCGAGCATCCAGATAAAGTAGAAAAACTAGTTTTATTAGATGCTAGTGGTTTACCAACAAATAAACCACAACCCGCTATTTTTAAAATGGCTAAAACACCTTTTTTGAATTCATTGTTTTTATACGTTACACCAAAGTTTTTCATCAAAAAAAACATGGAAGAAGTGTATGCTGATGGCTCTAAAATTACAGATGAATTAGTAACACGTTATCATAAAATGGCTTTAAGAGTTGGTAATAGACAAGCTTTTATAGACAGGGCTAAAACCGATTTTAAGTTAGGCTCAAAAGCAAATTATAACAAATTGAAGAGTATTAACACCTCTACACTATTAATTTGGGGGGCGCAAGACAATTGGATACCTTTAGACAATGGAAAACGGATGGATAGCATTTTGCCAAACTCTAAATTAGTAGTTTTAGAAAATTCTGGTCATGTGCCTATGGAAGAAAACCCTCAGGAAAGTTTTGCTTTTCTAAACGAGTTTTTAAAAAAATAGTCTTTGTGAATATAGAACAACTCCGTAATTTTTGCATTTCTAAAAAAGGTGTTACAGAACATTTTCCTTTTGATGATGTTACGTTGGTTTTTAAAGTGATGCATAAAATGTTTGCTTTATCTGGATTGGATAAATGGGAAAGAGGAAAAGAAAGCATCAACTTAAAATGTGATCCTGAAAGATCTATACTATTAAGAGGTGAATTTGAAGGTATAAATCCAGGTTTTCACATGAGTAAAAAACATTGGAATACGGTAACGATTAATAAAAGTGATGTCTCAGACGATTTGATAAGAGAACTCATCAATCATTCATATGTATTAGTTGTAAATGGTTTGACTAAAAAAGCACAAAAAGAGTTAGAAGAGTTATAAGTTTGTGCTGAACTTGTTTTAGGAATTTAAGAGTTTAACCCTACATATTTCTATATTTTAAAGGAGTAATCTTCTTAATTTCTTTAAACTTTCTATTAAAATTAGACATATTATTAAAACCAACTTTGTAAGCTATTTCAGAAATTGAAATTTCTTCATTTGAGTGTATTAACTTACAAGCATTTTCGATTCGTAATTCAGTTAAAAAACTAATATAGGTTTTGTTCGTTCTTCTTTTAAAATACTTACAGAAAGCATTTTTAGTCATATTTGCAACATTAGCAATATCTTTCAAGTAAATAGATGTGTGATAATTTTCTATGGTATATTCAAAAACATCTCGCATTTTTTTACCTTCTAAATCAGAATAACTTTTATTGTAGGCAAAGTTAGAAATTGGTTCACTTTTTGCTCTAGAAATCAAATTTAAAATATCTAACAATACAATAAAACGTTCTAATTTTGTTGCTTTTTTTAATTTTTTAAAACATTTCGTAATTCCTTCTTTATTGTTGTCAATTAGAAGGCCTTGAAGTGATTTTGAAAAAAACTGTTTAATTTCAGAAAATTCATCCAACTCGAAAAAAGAATTACCAAAGGAGGTTTCAGTAAAAAACAAGCTTAACATTTTAGATTTATTTTTACTACTAGGTTCACTTTTAAAAGCGTGAGGTAAATTACTGCCAATAATAATAATATCGTTTTTTGTATAGCTCGAAATACGATCACCCACTAATAAGGTTCCGTTTCCTTTTTCAATAAAACTGATTTGAATTTCATCATGTTGATGTAATTTATCATAAAAAACAAACTCAATATCCTCTTGATAAATTAATGCATTGTTTCCTGGTTTTGGAATTTTAAAAGGATATACTTTCACTTCAACTGAATTTAATTAAGTATCTTTCTATACTGTTATTGATACAAAAGTATTCATAATTATTTTTAATTTAATATTAATGGGTAATATAATATTATTAATGAATAATTTAATAGCATTTTAATAGCCTTACTATTCCTAATTTTATATCAAATAAATTATAATAAAATGAAATTCAACTGGGAAGGAGTAATGCCAGCAGTTACAACACAATTTACTGAAAATGATGTGTTAGATTTAGAAATGTTTAAAATTAATATTAAAGCACAGTTAGATGCAGGTGTTCATGGTATTGTTTTGGGTGGTACTTTAGGAGAAGCAAGTACTTTAACTGAAGAAGAAGGTAGGACATTAACGAGAGAAACTGTATCATTTGTAGAGGGTAAAGTACCTGTTCTAATGAACATAGCAGAACAAACTACTAAAGGTGCAATTGCATTGGCAAAAACAGCAGAACTAGATGGAGCAAGTGGCTTAATGATGTTGCCTCCTATGCGATACAAAGCTAGTGACGCAGAAGTTGTCGCTTACTTTAAAGCCGTTGCAAATAGTACAGCATTGCCAATTATGATTTACAACAATCCAGTAGATTATAAATTAGTAGTTACTTTAGACATGTTTCAAGAGCTTTTAGAGGCTTGTCCAAATATTCAAGCGGTTAAAGAATCGACTAGAGATACCACAAACATAACCAGAATTAAAAATAGATTTGGAGACAGATTAGCAATTATGACAGGTGTAGATACTTTGGCTTTAGAAAGCTTGGTATTAGGTGCAGATGGTTGGGTTGCAGGTTTGGTAGATGCATTTCCAGCAGAAACAGTAGCAATCTATAAATTGGTAAAAGCAGGGAGAATACAAGAAGCAATTGCAATTTACAGATGGTTTATGCCATTATTAGAATTAGATATTCATCCAAAATTAGTGCAATATATTAAAATGGCATCAGTACACACAGGTATTGGAAACGAGTTTGTTAGAGCGCCAAGACTAGTTTTATATGGAGAAGAAAGAACAAAAATAGAAAAGGTAATTACAGACGCTTTGGTGAAAAGACCATCATTACCAGACTATAAAAATTTATAAAATAATTAGGAAGTTACTTTCTGTTAAAAGTATTTAGCAGTTAAGTGAAGCTTTACAAGGTGTTTTTTTCGTACTTTAAAAAAGGAAATCGTTTAAACTCCTAATACAAACCAGCGAATTGAAAATAAAATTATGACAGGAAAAAACTATATAGGCAACCAATTGTCAGCCAAAGGAAATAAAACTTACAAAACATTCAATCCAGAAATAAATCAAGAAAATGATGTTGAATTTTGCGAGGCCTCTTCAGAAGAAATTAATGATGCTGTTACTTTAGCATCAAGAGCATTTAAAAAATTTAGAACCACTTCTGGAGCAAAAAAAGCCGAATTTCTAAATACGATTGCCGACGAAATTTTAGCGTTAGATGATCAATTAATTCAAACATATTGTTCAGAAACAGGTTTGCCAGAAGGTAGAGCAAAAGGAGAAAGAGGAAGAACAGTTGGGCAATTAAGAAGTTTTGCAACTATGGTAGCTGAGGGTTCTTGGGTAGATGCTACTATAGATAAAGCAAAACCAAATAGAGAACCTATGCCTAGATTAGATATTCGTAAAATGAGTATTCCACTAGGTCCTGTTGTTGTTTTTGGAGCCAGTAACTTTCCATTAGCCTATTCAACTGCAGGAGGAGATACTGCGGCGGCTTTGGCAGCTGGTTGCCCTGTTATTGTAAAATCACATCCTATGCATGCAGGTACCGGAGAATTAGTAGCTTCTGCAATTATTAAAGCAGCAGAAAAAACAGGAATGCCAAATGGTGTTTTTTCCAACCTAAATTCAAGTGGAATCGAAGTTGGTCAGCAATTGGTTGCGAATCCAAAAATAAAAGCAGTTGGTTTTACAGGGAGTATAAAAGGAGGTAGAGCTTTGTTAGATCTAGCTGCAAAAAGAGAAGAACCAATTCCTGTATTTGCAGAAATGGGAAGTATCAACCCCGTTCTTATTTTACCAAAAGCTTTAGAGAATAGGAATGAAGAAATTGCAACAACATATGCAGGTTCAATTACTCTAGGAACAGGTCAGTTTTGTACCAATCCTGGTTTGATTTTAGGAATTAAAAGTGATGCCTTAAGTGCGTTTATAAATCATTTATCCCAAGAAATTATGGACATCAACACCGCTTGTATGTTGCATCCAGATATTAAAAAAGCATACAATGCTAATAAGGAAAAAGTAATTGCGCAAGACCATGTTTCTGTCACTGCAAATTTCGCATCTGATGTTGCTAATAACCATGCACAACAAGCTGTTGTTTCAGTAAATGGGAATACCTTTTTAGAAAACCCTACCTTACATATAGAAGTTTTTGGTCCTTTTTCTATGGTGGTTCAATGTGAAAACATTACTGAATTAGAACAAGTAATTGCAAGTTTAGAAGGGCAATTAACAGGAACTGTTATTGCCGATAATGACGAAATTTCTGATTATTCAAATATCATTGCTGCTTTACAAAATAGAGTGGGTAGAATTATTTTTAACGGCGTTCCAACAGGCGTTGAGGTTTGCGAATCTATGGTGCATGGTGGGCCTTATCCTGCATCGACAGACAGTCGATTTTCTGCTGTAGGAATCTCTTCCATAAAACGTTGGGTACGACCATTTAGTTACCAAAGTTGGCCAAATCATTTATTGCCAGATGAATTGAAAAATGAAAATACTCTAGATATTTTTAGAACAATTGATCAAGTAAGGTCAAAAGATAAAATATAGTGTATGAAAGTTTTTAAAGTTGTTTTTGTTATTTTTTTAATTTTTACTTCTTGTAATAATGGAGAAGAAAGGTGTGGGAGCTCTTCTTCAGGATTAGAAATAATGATCAGGTCCTATGAAGAACGAGAATCCTATGATAAAGAAAAATATCCTTTAGGACTTTATACAAGAGAATATTATCAAGCAGAGGCAAAATATGCTGAAGACGAAATGCAATATTTTGGTTGTATTGTGATGAAGGAACTTTCTGAAACGGAACAAATATCTGCTCAATTATTAAAATTTGTTCTACAAGATAAAATAGATTTTTACAAATTCGAACGTTTTTTGAATCCTTTATTATCAGATTCAGGTTTTCATAGCAGTTTAAATTATCAAATAAGGCCTCTCAATAATTATTCAGAAGTAAAAGAGTATTTGAATAAATTGAATAGTATCCCAGATTTTGTAAATCAGCATTTTAAAAACTTAAGGGAGGGCTTGGCAAAACGTGTTTCGCAACCAAAAGTTATTTTTAAAGGATATGAATCTACTTATAATGTTCATATTGTAAATGATTTTAATAAAAGTCCTTTTTACAAACCTTTTAATAGTTTACCATCAAGTTTAAGTAAAACTCAAAAAGATTCGGTTTTAATCGCTGCTAAAAATGTAGTAGAAAAGAAGGTTATTCCAGAATTCAAAAGAATTAAAACTTTTTTTGAAACTGAATACCTGCCAAAAACAAGAACTTCTATAGGGGTTTCCGAAACCCCAAATGGTGGTGCTTATTATCAAAATAGAATTAATTTTTATACAACTAGTTCACAATATACAGCGGAGGATATTCATGAAATAGGATTGAAAGAAGTTGCAAGAATAAAAGCAGAAATGCAAAAAATAATTAAAGAATTAAACTTTAAAGGATCTTTTGCTGACTTTTTTAATTTCTTAAGAACAGATCCACAGTTCTATGCAACATCACCCAAAGAATTGTTAATGATTGCTAGAGATATGGCAAAAAGAGCAGATGCCCAATTGCCAAAATTCTTTAAAACCTTACCTAGAAAACCTTATGGAGTGGCTCCTGTACCCGATGCGATTGCACCAAAATATACAGGAGGACGTTATGTAGGGACTTCGAAAAACAGCACCGAACCTGGTTATTACTGGGTAAATACCTATGATTTACCAAGCAGAACGCTCTATACTTTACCAGCGTTAACCGTTCATGAAGCAGTACCAGGCCATCATTTACAAGGGAGTTTAAATAACGAATTAGGAGATTCCATACCGCAATTTCGTAAAGATTTATATTTATCTGCATATGGTGAAGGATGGGGATTATATTCAGAATTTTTAGCTGATGAAATGAATATGTACACAACTCCTTATGAACAGTTTGGAAAATTAACCTATGAAATGTGGCGTGCTTGCAGGTTGGTAGTCGACACAGGAATCCATGCCAAAGGATGGTCTAGACAACAAGTAATTGCCTATATGTCTAAAAATACGGCTTTGTCTTTCCATGAAATAAATACTGAAACAGACCGGTATATTTCTTGGCCTGGACAAGCATTGTCTTATAAAATTGGAGAATTAAAAATTAGAGAATTGCGCAGAAAAGCCGAAAGAGAACTGAAAGATCAATTCGATATTCGAGATTTTCACGAAGTAGTTTTAGAACAAGGTACCGTTACCTTGTCAATTTTAGAAGAGAGAGTTTATAAACATATTAGTTCCATAAAGAATGAGTAAACATACGTTTGTTTGTATTGATGCACATACTTGTGGAAACCCCGTAAGAGTGATTCAAAGTGGTGGTCCAAAATTACTGGGTACAACCATGAATGAAAAACGGTTGCACTTCATGAAAAAGTACGACTGGATTCGGAAAGGGTTAATGTTTGAACCCAGAGGTCACGACATGATGAGTGGTGCTATTTTGTATCCACCTCATCATCCAGAAAACGATGTTGCCATTTTATTTATAGAAACTTCGGGTTGTTTGCCAATGTGTGGACACGGAACTATTGGTGCCATTACAATAGCTATTGAAGAAGGTTTAATCAGTCCAAAAGTTTTAGGAAAAATTAGAATGGAAGCTCCAGCAGGATTGGTTGAAATAGAATATTCTCAAAAAAACAAAAAAGTAGATTGGGTAAAACTCATCAACGTAAAGAGTTATCTCGCGGCAGAAAACCTAACAATTGACTGTCCTGAATTAGGAGTACTTACTTTTGATGTGGCCTATGGAGGTAATTTTTATGCCATTATAGATCCTCAGAAAAATTTTAGAGGAATACACCATTTTACAGCCTCAAAAATTATTCAATACTCACAAGTGATAAGAGTAGAAATTAATAAAAAATATCCCGGTCAATTTATACATCCAGAAAATGAGAGCATACGGGATGTTACGCATGTATTATGGACCGGAGAACCGATGCATTCAACTTCAAATGGAAGAAATGCTGTTTTTTATGGAGATAAAGCTATAGATAGAAGTCCATGTGGCACAGGAACCTCTGCAAGGCTAGCACAATTATATGCCAAAGGAAAATTGAAAGTTGGAGAGGAGTTTATTCACGAAAGTTTTATAGGAAGTACTTTTTTAGGGAAAGTAGAACAAGCAACTAATATCGGAAAATTAAAAGCTATTGTACCAAGTATTAAAGGTTGGGCAAAAATATACGGACACAATACCATAAGTATAGATACAGAAGATGACCCTTATGCTTACGGATTTAGTGTGATTTAGCCTATGAAATCTATTAAAGAAGAAATTTTAGAAAAACATTGCTATACAGAATTGGTGTATGAACGAATCAATAAAAAATTAGGAACCAATTTTTCAAAAAAAGAAAGTGAGTCTTTGATTAAAAATGTAGTTGCAGAAACTGATATAACCTGTTTTAAGAAAATTGGAAAGAATTTTTATATTACTAGTATAAAACAGGGCATAAAAATTACGGTAAATTCCACTACTTTTAGAATTATAACAGTTGATAAAATGATAACATAACGAAATGTCAAAAAAAGTAGTCATTATTGGGGGAGGAATTATCGGTTTGTGCTCTGCCTATTATTTACAAAAAGAAGGGCATCAAGTAACTGTTGTAGATAAGTCAGATTTTACCTCGGGAGCCTCTTATGTAAATGCAGGGTATATTACTCCAAGTCATATTGTTCCTTTATCTGCTCCTGGTATGATTACAAAAGGAATCAAATGGATGTTCAATTCAGAGAGTCCTTTTTATGTAAAACCACGTTTAGATAATGATTTTTTAAAATGGTCTTGGGCATTCAAAAAATCTGCAACAAAAGCGAAAGTAGCAAAATCGATTCCTATAATTAAGGACATTAATATTTTTAGTAGAGCATTATACGAAGATTTAAAAAACTCAAAAGATTTCGATTTTTCCTATGATCACAAAGGACTTTTAATGTATTACCAAACAGAAAAAGCTGGAGCGGAAGAATGGAATACTGCTAAAAAAGCCATTGCACTAGGTTTACAAGTTAAAAATTTAACAAAAGCAGAAGTACAAAAAATAGAACCTGATGTTGCATTAAATGTAAATGGGGCAATCTATTATCATTCTGATGCTCACATGACTCCCAATAATTTCATGCAACAGTTAAAACGATATTTGGAGCAACACGGAGTTGAAATTTTATCCAATGAAGAAGTGGAAGATGTAACTGTTTTAGCGGGTAAATTGCATATTCTTAAAACAAAAAAACGAAGTATTACTGCCGATGAATTTGTTTTGGCAACAGGCTCATGGTCTCAAAATTTTGCTAAAAAATTGAACATTAATATTCCAGTTCAAGCAGGAAAAGGATATAGTATTAATGTAAAAAAAGAAACGAATATTACAATTCCTACAATTTTAATGGAAGCCAAAGTGGCGGTAACTCCTATGGAAGGTTTTACGCGTTTTGCAGGGACCATGGAAATTGGGGGTATTAATCATACCATCAACCCTAAAAGAGTAAATGCAATTGCCAAAGCAGGGGAGTTGTATTACAGAGATTTAAAAATATCAGATATTGCAAAACAGAATGCAAAATGTGGTTTACGACCTTGTTCTCCAGATGGATTGCCATACATAGGAAAGTCGATTCATTGTCCTAATCTAACTATTGCCACCGGACATGCCATGATGGGTTGGAGTCTTGGACCAGCAACGGGTAAATTAGTTTCAGAAAATATTTCTGATAAAAAAACTTCTTTAGAGATAGATTCTTTTCATCCCGATAGAAGGTTTTAGTAGCTCATAAAATCCTCATTCAGAGTTTTTTGTAAATAAAAAAGAACCTCTTTTGCATTTTCTTTAGAAAATATCATAGGTGGTTTTATTTTAAGTACATTATGGTCAGGTCCATCGGAACTCATTAAAATACCATGGTCTTTCATTCTATTAATGAGGTAATCGGTTTGAATAGGCAACGGATTTTTTTGAACATCTACCAACTCAATTCCTAAAAATAATCCTTGCCCACGCACATCGCCTATAATTGGAAATTCTTTTGCTAAATTTATAAGTTGCTCTTTTAAATAAGCGCCAACTTTTAAGGCATTTTCTTGCAGCTTTTCTTTTTTAACAGTCTGTAAGACAGCCGTTCCAATAGCACAAGAAACTGGGTTTCCACCAAAAGTATTAAAAAACTCCATACCATTGGCAAAACTATGAGCAACTTCTTCTGTGCAAACAACAGCAGCCAAAGGATGTCCGTTTCCTATAGGTTTTCCTATAGTGATAATATCTGGTAGTACATCGTGTAATTGAAAGCCCCAAAAAGATTCTCCAAGCCTACCGCACCCTACCTGTACTTCATCAGAGATACAAAGGCCGCCTACTTTTCTAACTGCTTTATAGGCTTTAGATAAAAACCCTTTTGGCAACTCTATTTGTCCGCCACAAGAAATAATAGGTTCTACAATTATTGAACATACACCACCTCCTTTATGGTGAATATTATCAATGCATTTTTGAACTTCTTCTACATATTTTTGTTCAGTATTTTCACCTCTATACTTCCCCCTAAAAGCATCTGGTATTGGGAAAATATGGGTGTGTTTTGGTGCTCCTTTTCCACCTTTTCCATCAAATTTATAGGAAGAAATATCAACACAAATATTGGTGTTTCCGTGATAACCGACCTCTGAAGCAATAACATCTTGTTTTCCTGTTACAGTTTTTGCCATTCTAATTGCTAATTCATTAGCTTCACTGCCAGAATTTACAAAATGGACAACACTTAATTCTGGTGGTAAGGTGTCTAAAAGTTCTTTAGCTAGCAGGTTGATATTTTCATGAAGATAACGAGAGTTTGTATTTAGAATAGCCATTTGTTGTTGCCCTGCTTTTACCACTTCAGGATGCTCATGACCAACATGAGCAACATTGTTTACCGTATCTAAATATTTTCTTCCAAGTTCATCTAGAAGATAGACGCCTTCTCCTCGCACCATTTTAATTGGCTCTTGGTATTGTAGACTCAATCCTTTTCCCAGGTGTTGTTTTCTGTAACTAATTAATTCATTACTTGAAGTGTTTTTTTTGGTGTGAAGATTTTTAATACCAAACAATATATTTGGATCTACACAGATACTCTTCCAAATTTCTATTTCATTTGCATAAGCAACTCCAGGAAAATCAGTTGTATACTCTAATAAAGAGAGCATTAACTGAAAATGCAAGTGAGGTGCCCAGTTTCCATTTACTTTTTGATTACCTAATACACCAATTTTTTGTCTCTTTAGTATTTTATCTCCCTTTTGATATTGCAATACACTCTCTGGATTTAAGTGACCGTATAATGTATAAAAAGTTATATCGTTTTTTATGTGTTTTACAATAACCAAACCACCATATTCTTTATTTCCATGGTCATCAACTGCTATTTCAATTTCACCATCAAATAATGCATGAACAGGCGTGTTAGTGGGGAGCCAGAAATCTATCCCTAAATGAATGGTTCTGCTTTCTGGACCATTATTTCCAATTTTATCATAGGTGTTAGATGTATATAAAGGTCTTGGTTCCAGATACCCACCAGAGATAATTTTAGTTGGATGTTCTTTTTGAAGTTGATCTATTTTAAATTGAAATAAATCAATATTATTAAAATCAACTTGATGCCCAATCCAAGAACTAGATACACTTAAATCAAGGAGTGCAATTTCTTTTTTATCTATGGAAGGGAATAAATCTGTCAAAGAATATTCTTTTGTTACAGCCCATTTTTTAAATTTCTCTTGATTTGGATGTGCAGAAAAACCACAGGCATTTCTAAAAGAGTAGTGAGCAAAATCTTCTGAAATTTCAAACCATTTCTTTAATACCTCCCAGGCAGGTTTTTCGCTAATCCATAGATATTCATTTTCTGGTTCTTCAATTTTACTTAGGGCAGCTCTAGTAACAATAATCACCAAACGCATGGCAATGGCATTGTATAAATGTGCCAATTCATTTTCTAATAAAGGAAAAGAGGAATGATATCCTTTTATAAAAGCAAGAGATGCCTCCAAAGGATCATGATGCTTCATGATGCCATAGGCACAAAGTATGGCTAGATCATTGATGGTTTGTGTGTGCATAGCATCGCCATAGTCTATGGCTGCTTTTGCTTTTGGTTGTACTATGCTATTGGTAACAATAATATTATTGTCGTTGGGGTCATTATGTACAATACTTTTTCTTAATGTAGTATAGGTAGGCTGGTAAGTCTCAAAGCGCGTCTGATGGTGGATGAGGATCTCTTTTTTGGGAGCATCAAATAAATG
>Ga0115008_10003213_pt1 | contig 13524 bp, 14 predicted proteins | sample FraStrMetagenome_FD_87164 | JGI IMG/M metagenome (GOLD analysis project Ga0115008, IMG submission 87164) | Marine eukaryotic phytoplankton communities from Arctic Ocean - Fram Strait ARC3M Metagenome | ecosystem: Environmental > Aquatic > Marine > Oceanic | place: Fram Strait | collected...
CAGCATATTACGCTCACTTGGTGGCCTTCCGCGCGCGTTACCACCTCGTCGATAGAGACCAGGACTCTGGCGAGGGATCAATGTTGTCCAGCGTCAACTCGCTCAACGACCAAGGCTCGCACTATCAAGCTATGGCCTCAGCTGTGCTCGTCCACAACAATACGAAAGGCACCATGTACTTCGCCTAAAGAACGATCGTCACAAATACTTGTTGCTTACTCCTACTTTTTCGCTTGTTCCTTTTTTAACCGCTGCATCTGGCTATCTTTTTGTGCTTCCGGACGCTTTCCGGGTGTAAGTAAAGTCAAACTTATTTTTGCCGTCGATATAAAAATAATAATTGCGCCTAAAATTATGCCTCAAACAGCCGTCGCGAGTTTCTTAAAGCTTCTGTTCAACGATTTTAGACCTCGGTCTGCTCGAGCAGTCATCTTTTATTACGTGTTTTACAAACTATTAAAAGCCAAGGCCACAAACGTTCTGACAAATGACTATATTATCTTCATATCGTATCGAAATACCCATCCCTGCTCAATTGTAAAGGTCCAATAAACTGGTATCTAAAGTCATAGTGATTCTCCTGAAATTCGATATTCTAGGGTCGTTTCTGTGAAGCCTAGACTATAAAAATACGCGTTCCTGTAGTATCTGTAACTAATCATAAAATCTTAGGATCGCCTATTATATAAGGACTATCTTCTCGTCATTTAATGTCATATCAGCATAGTGAGGTGTCTAAAAATCCCTCCAACGGTTCTGTAAAAATCAATCAAACTTTCGTCTAGTAAAAAATAATTTGCAAATGAATACTATTCGATCGTTATTGAGTGCTCCACGCCGGTGAAAATAACAGTTACTCCCTCGAAATTTTATTTTACCACTTTTATTTTGTTCTCGTTAACGGCAGTCTAACCGCTAGCAAACCCCGTGCTTACGTTATTACTGCATACTTTTTCCCACAAGAGCTTGAAACGCACAATAATGGTCACAAAATACTAAACAGTAAATGCAGAACGATACCATCTACAACTGCTTTAAAGTCACACAGAATCAATCAACCGAAAGTCTTTTTTTTTGGCTGGCGGCATGTCGAGCTGTAACATTCATGAAATCGCAGTTGAGGTCTTTTTAAATCCGTCTTCATTCCGACCAGGTCATCATTAAAAAACCGCTATTCAACATATCTTCATTTCGATCTTATGAAAACCTAATTTGCCTATGTTCTCCAAACTACTTCTAATAACTTTCTGTTAGGCTCGTCCCTTGGGAGAGTAAATCCACGATCTATCTGACTAACCTCTGGCCACGCTGAAAAGTCCACCCACTATTGCCTTTGAGAGCTCGGTTGGAAATTGTACTGAACCCAGTTTTTAATCAATAGCCTTTTCGACAGGCCTTTTTTGGTCAAGCTCAAGGTCACCTAATACCCCGAATTTTACCTTCATTTACTATTCCTAAATCGATTGGTCTTAGTACAACTGAACACTCTTCATCTTTAACAACATATACTGTTGATCAACACAACGTCCCTCTACTTGCGCCCGAGCTTGAAATCAATGTATCAGTTAAGTACTGGACTGCTACCGAAAATTTTAGTCTTACAAGTTACAATTTACAACCAATAATTACACCTACGCCCGAGTATGTTCCATCACCAAGATCATTTCTGCTCAACTAGTTTTTATAATTTTGCCAAAGACACAATAACTCAACTCTTTTGCTGTATTCTCACGGGTAATGCTGGCCCCCGAAAAGTTCCACACGCGGCTCTATTTGTCCCTCCGTTCCCTCTCTTTATTGCTGAAAATTTTTTCTGTACTAATATTAGTAATCACCATAAACGCACCAACATACCAGAACCTAATACAATGCTTTTTTTGTCTCTTTTGCAAAACAAAAATATACAAAAAGCTTTAAATTCTTAATTCTGTCATTAACGAGCTCTAGTCTATCGCTCCTTTATTCTTCATTATTAGTCTAGTGTTCAAGTTTATTGCATAAAGCAGGTCAAATAATATGTATGCATTGCTTAAAAACAAAAAGAAATTGAAGATAAGTTTTCTTCACAGTACAGTTTTTTGACAGTACAATAAGTATATTCGCAGGTATCAGTTTCACGTTCTTCGGCTTCCTGAAGTTTTTGTTCGATCCGAGTAAAATTTTAAAAGCGTATATGACAAACATTCTATCCTGTTCCATCGGTAAGCCTTCACGATCCATTCTTGTTTTAACTTTTCTTATATCAAGTATTTCTGAAGAAATTTGTGGACCTATTTACTAGTTTCATCCGTCACAGATCTCGCTATATATCTTATAATAAGCAGGAGCTAAAACGAAAACATCTGCTCATTCTGACTTGATACAGAGTCTTCAGCTTTCATTTACTTCCTTTAAAATCGTTTCTTGGTCACCTTTGCTCGCAAGCTCCACTGATTTGCAGATTTTTTTTACCTTCTTGACTCTCGGATGCTCTTATTTGACAAATGAGCACAAATATTATTTTATGCTTCGTCTGAAATACCCGCTGATATTTTACCGATTTAAACAGTAGCTTTACTCATTGTTACGCATCGTAAATACATTTTATTTGAGTACAACCGTCACTCAACGCACTTTTTTTTCAAACCATTTATCCTTCGATTTCATTTTTATTACATTGAGTTGTTATAGGCTTTTCTAATTCTCTTTATCTTTATCCGCTTTTTTCACTGTTTATTTTTTAAGTTTTTATCGCTGCGCGTTCAAGTTCTTTACGATTGAAATGAACTTAACCTTCCAATGGTCAACAATATACTTTGTAACATTTTGGTTTAAAACGAGCTTAAAATTATATTTTCAGAGAGCAATTCACTATTACATTGAAAGCAATAAATCCCAACGGTGGGACGAGCTTCGGCTCCGACTTACCCAGGTAATAGCTTGCATATACACAGTTTTTTCAATCTTTAGTTATTATATCGACCCTTTATTCGACCAGAATATGCACAACTCAAAATTCGACTTCAATAATAATGGATCGGTAGGAAATATTAGTCAAAATAACTTTATTCTAATTGATCTTAAAGTCGTCCAATGATGAGTCCCCACCGGCCTCTACTCGCTTCAATAGCGGTTCCCCAGACCTGAAGCTCCTTCCGTCTTTCTATCCTGGAGATCATCCGGTGTCTCCTCCAAGTCATTTGGCACTTCTGTCTGGCAATCACAGTCGACTCTCTGGAGGTGCAGCAAAAACTCGCAATGAACAGTTTCCGCCTCCTCTACGCCCTGCTCAAGGAACTGCCGGTCGAGCGATCTTACTGAAGTCAAACTTTTTCAAAGTAGATATTCCAAATGCAGATCTTCATCACTACGATATTGACATCAAGCCCGACAAATGCCCAAGACGAGTCAATCGAGAAATTGTCGAAATGATGGTGGAGAACTATCGTAACCAGATTTTTCAAGATCGACGGCCAGTTTTCGATGGACGAAGAAACATGTATACTGCGCAGCCTTTGCCTATTGACAATCAAAAGGTTGAGCTGGACATTACTCTTCCGGGCGATGGAAGAGAGCGTGTTTTCAAAGTAGCAATCAAATGGGTAGCGAGGGTTTCGCTTTTCTCGCTGCAGCTTGCCCTCGGTGGACAGATTCACGGAATACCATTTGAAACTGTCCAAGCACTGGATGTAGTCATGCGGCATCTGCCTTCCATGCGCTACTCTCCAGTCGGTCGCTCGTTCTTCTCCGCGCCTGCAAATGGGATTGGCAGAAGTCTCGGCGGCGGCCGAGAAGTATGGTTTGGTTTTCATCAGAGCATGCGCCCTAGTCAGTGGAAAATGATGCTCAATATCGATGTATCGGCCACTGCCTTTTATCGTTCGCAAGGAGTCGTAGATTTTCTCTGCGAGGTACTTGAGATCTCCAAAAATGAGCTTTATCACGCAGGAGGGCTTTCGGACTCTCATCGGGTGAAATTCATGAAAGAAATCAAGGGACTCAAAGTTGAGATCACCCACTGTGGCTCAATGCGCAGAAAATACCGAGTTTGCAACGTCACGCGTCGGCCTGCCAGTCATCAAACTTTCCCTCTCGTGCTTCCAGAGAACGAGCAGACAATTGAATGCACCGTGTTGCGGTATTTCCAGGAACGTCACAACTTATCTCTCAAATTTCCTTTTCTCCCATGCCTCCAAGTCGGGCAGGAGCAGAAACACACGTATCTTCCACTGGAAGTGTGCAACATTGTTCAAGGCCAGCGCTGCATAAAAAAGCTCACGGATTCTCAAACATCCACAATGATTAAAGAAACGGCAAGAACAGCACCAGAGCGTGAGCGAGAGATTTCCAATCTTGTGAAAAAGGCTGGCTTCAACAATGACCCTTATGTAAGAGAGTTTGGAATTCAAGTTATTGACGAGATGACTGAAATTCGTGGACGCGTTCTCCCTCCTCCACGGCTCCAGTATGGAGGATCCAATCGAAGTAACTTATTGGCGACTCCAAACGGTGGAGTTTGGGACATGAGAGGGAAACAGTTCCACACTGGGATAGAAGTCAATGTATGGGCCATTGCCTGCTTTGCTCATCAGAAGCAATGTGCTGATCAAAAGTAAGAGTTGTTTGTATATGATATACAGTATATCTTATTAAGATAATCTTAATATTAATTCCATTCAAGTCTGCGAATGTTCATCAAAAAGCTGCAACAAATCTCGGAAGACGCTGGTATGCCCATTCGATCTGGACCAGTGTTTTGCCAGTTTGCGCAGGGCTCGGATCAAGTCGAACCCATAATGAAATTCTTGATGAACAGATATCCCAAACTTCAGCTGATTATGGTTATACTCCCTGGCCGCACTCCTGTGTATGCTGAGGTCAAACGAGTTGGCGATACTCTCCTCGGAGTTGCTACGCAGTGCGTACAAGTAAAAAATGTCACAAAAGTTACAACGCAGACTTTGTCAAATCTGTGTCTCAAGATAAATGTCAAGCTCGGCGGAATCAACAACATTTTGCTTCCTAACGCGCGTCCTCGTGTGTTCAACGAACCCGTCATTTTTATCGGAGCTGATGTCACCCACCCGCCTGCTGGAGGTTACTTTTCATCATATTCAAATTAAAACATCTAATTTTCAGACCGTCGCAAGCCATCGATTGCTGCTGTGGTCGCGTCAATTGACGCTCATCCAAGTCGCTACTGCGCATCTGTTAGAGTTCAACGCCACCGTCAAGAGGCAATAGAAGATTTGACAAACATGGTCAAAGATTTAATGCTCGAGTTTTACAAGGCGACGACATACAAGCCCGTACGAATCATTGTCTATCGGTATATAAGCTTACACACCTTTCAATTAAATTAAAAATTATTATCAGTGGCGGCATTTCAGAGGGGCAGTTTCAGCCAGTCCTCACTCGCGAGTTAAAGGCGATCAGAGAAGCGTGTGTCAAGTTGGAAGATAATTATCAGCCCGGCATCTCTTATGTTGTTGTGCAAAAGCGACATCACACGAGGTAACGAATAAACGATAAATCTTATATTTAATGAGATTTAAGGTTGTTCTGTCGACAGTCAGGCGATAAATGCGGGAAAAGCGGCAATATTCCAGGTGAAAATGGAGAGAAAAATTGTTCTAATATTTCTTTAAGCTGGAACCACAGTAGATATGGGTATTTGCCATCCAACTGAATTCGACTTTTACCTCTGTTCTCACGCAGGAATCCAGGTAAATATAATTTCGAATGAACGATGGTTATATAAATTCTAGGGGACCTCGCGCCCTTCTCATTACCATGTGCTCTGGGATGATAATGAATTTACCGCCGACGAGCTTCAAAATCTTACATATCAGGTATTGATGAATGTCTTTTCACTGTCATTGAAATTTTTCTGTAGCTTTGCCATACATACGTGCGATGTACGCGCTCAGTGTCGATCCCCGCTCCAGCTTACTATGCTCATCTGGTCGCCTATCGCGCGCGTTATCACCTTGTCGACAAGGATTACGATTCCGGTGAAGGTTCGCTTATATCCGGCACTTCTTCTTCTCGAGACGTGACCGACATCAGTCAATACCAATCAATGGCCAAAGCAATTCAAGTACACCAGAACACCTTTGGCTCCATGTATTTCACCTAAAAAGTCCTTTTTATTTGAGAGCAAGTACCAAATCATAATATAAGCACAAATACTCTATCCTCCATGTTAATTATAAAGAATCGATTATCACTGAATCAAGGGCTGTCTCTTGAGCTGTACTATCGTCACACAAATAAGTTCATTACAGTTAATCTCAACATATTGACGAGTTCAATTATACTTTTATCAACAGTCCCTACAACTTCGCCAATACGCAAATATGCTCTACTTCTTCCTCTTTATGACCAATTTTGGTTGCGCAACCATCTCCCCGCAAATATGCGCGCTTCGAACTTGGAGTTTATTTTAATAGTTCGGACGTGTGAATCACGCAGTCGGGTTTGTCGGATAATGCCCAGAAGGATGGCCCTCCATCGCGATGGATAAAATGGAAGAGAATGACCTAGATCTAATCTAGTGAGTGCTTCTGGCCTTATCCGACATGCTTTATCTTTGTTGTCAGCTAACATAATGGCTCTTTTTACTGTCATCGTGTGCAGTACATTGACATTTTTCTTTTCTCAGCAGTAGCATAACAGTAATCCATTTTCTTGGTGTTTTTTACAGCCTAGTTTCGCTATTAATCCCATTTCATTAACCAATCCATTTTATCTACTAAACCAATGTCTTCGCCAACTTAAAGTTTCTCCAGCTTACAGTACTAACGCTATTGAACCAACAATTACATAATTCTTTAGCCCTCACATTCATTTATTCAAGAGATGCATTCTATATCTCTGTTCAACGTTTTCATTGGTTCGAAATTCAATTTTAACCAAGCTTCGTCCAAACTTCACTTTACTTTTACTGTATTTTTAAGAATACGCCTGACAGTATAAAAGAGGATGGATCCCGCGCTGGGAGCGGCGTCGCCAATGTCCGGTGGCAACAGTCAGTCCTCAGGTTTAGCCGCTCTTCCGAAAAGGGATGAAATACCATCAAGTCGAAGTTCAATGGCTGATTCTGCTTCGGAAATGTCCGAAAGTGACACTGACGCCATGTCTTTATCCGGTTAGCTTGGTATAAAGAGAATTTTTTATTATTTTTAGGAATTTCAGGATTTTCTGACTACAATAGGGGATCAACAAGGCAAAGAACGATTATTGAAGAGCAAGCTACGCGCATAAATACAATGTCGCAGGAAAATCGAGTTATGAAAATCGAAATCGACAAATATAAAATTCAAGTTGGGACACTTCAGGAAGAAATCAGAAGGCTGCGGCAAGCTTCTGTCAATATTCAAGCGCGTGCAGAGCAAGAAGAAGAGTATATATCTAACACACTGCTCAAAAAGATTGAAGAATTAAAGAAAGAAAAGGTGCAGTTTTCAAAATCAATTTATCGACAATATTCTAAAATTTTCTAGGAAACGCTCGCAAATTATTATGAGAAAGAAGAGGAGTTCCTGACAAATCAACTCAGTAAAAAACTTAACCATCTTCGTCATGAAAAGTGCAATCTTGAGGTTGGTATTTTTATAATTGAAACTTAACATCAAGATTTAGCGAACCCTGGAACGAGAGCAAGAGTATCAAGTTAATAAGCTTATGAAAAGAATCGAGCGAATGGAAAGAGAAGCTCAGACCAAGCACACATCTTTAGATCAAGTAATAAAGTAAAAACATATACGATTAATAATGCTGTAATAAAGCTTCGTCGCGAGAAAGTAGAGCTCGAAAACACGCTTGAGCGTGAGCAGGAAGCCCTTGTTAATCGTCTTTGGAAAAAGCTAGAGCGACTCGAGACAGAAAAGAAGCACCTCCAAACGAAGATAAATGAAAAGTATCATTATTTAATTTTTCATCATCTTCATGACTTTAAGGCATTCATCTGGCTCTCATGTCGAGCATCCGAGCAGAGATATTGCCCCACGCCCAGTTGTAAAAAACGATAATGCTGAAAAAGTAGAATCACATGTCAAACACCTGAAACGAGAAGTCGATAGACTACGCAAGCAGCTTTTTCAATCTACTCACGAAAGTCTGTTATTTACATTTTAATTGAATGAATAATCTTGATAGGTTCGGCACAGATGCGCTCAATGGAAACTGAAGAAAGACAACTTCGCGAGAAGAACATGCATCTTCAGCGTAAACTCCAGCAGGAGATTGAGCGCCGGGAAGCTCTTTCCCGACATCTTTCTGAATCCGAGTCCAGTCTTGAACTTGAGACAGATGAGCGGTAAGAATTAAATGTTAATATGCATTCTCAAGCTATCTTCAAGATACTTTCAAAATGACCTCGCGTTCAACCGCGGTCGCCATTCGCCTGGTCCATACAGTTCCATCCACCCAGCCACAGTTTCTTCCGTTTCTTCAAGTTCATCCGGGTTCGCGCAGGCGTCCAGCTCGGCCTTCACAACACCGGTCAGTCCTTACCGAAGCAACAACCAACAAAACAACGCCATTCCACAGGTGAGAAATTCCCTCCTTTTGAGTAATGTATTCATTTTTAGCGATCTTCCCGTTCTGTAACCACCCCCGACCGGTTCGTCAAGCCGAGTCCACCACCAAGCCCAGGTCAACAACGCTTAAAAGACTACTAAATTAACTGGCGCCACTAATTCATCAAAGAATGCGACTGAAAAAACTACAAACATACAGATAATGACTATACTGTGCAAGCCCTTCGACGTGAAATTTTGAACTTATTTCTCTAATCTAGGAAACTTAACCTTATCTAGATAATTACAATATTAATAAATTGACGTCATCGGTAGAATAAATTGATCAAGCGCGGAAATTTTACGTTTCACGGTTGATGCACTTCCGACTATGTTTTCTCTATCTTCAAACGACATCTTGAAAATATTTTTTCGGCGCTGCCGACTCCGCTTATATTTTCCCATTCTTTCGATCAGAATCATAACAAGCGTCAGAGCAGTTTTTTAAGAGAAAATTTGAGAAGTAAATATGAGGCTTGAAGATTTTGATGTTAGAAAAAAGATATCCAAAGGAGCATTCGGAGATGGTAGGAGACTGTTGATCTATGACTTTTACTTAGATTTTTTTGAGTTTACCTCGCAAAGTACGATGGGAAGTACTTTGCACTGAAAGCTATTGATAAAGGAAACATCTACCGAAAGAACATGCTGAGAGAGATTGTCGATGAAAAAGACATTTTATCACAGTTGTCTGCGCCATTCATGGTGCAGATGAACTACTGCTTCCAGTCGACGAACTTGATCTATTTTGCGATGGAATACTGCTGTGGCGGTGATCTAGCCGGTCTTCTGAGAGGAGTGAAGTATTTTGAGGAGCCAGAGGTAGAGAGACTCAGTTTAATTACACTTTACAAACAATTGGCAGGCGGTGTTTTACATCTCGCAAATTGCTGTTGGTCTGAGTTACCTGCACGACCGAGGTATCATTCATCGCGATCTTAAACCGGCGAATATTCTGCTAACGGCAAATGGGACGATCAAGTTGTCTGATTTCGGCTTAGCAGCAAAGTCAACGCAGTACCGAAGGCGCCAAGTGTTTGGAACACCTGGTGAGATATAAATCAAACAACTTGTTATTTAATTTCAAATTCATGTAGGCCAAGTTAGATCGTTTAAACAGCGACTTATTCTGCGTGGTAGTTTGCCTGAGAAGACACCTGCATTGATTGGCAAAACGAGAACTCACCACACTGGATGTCGAGAGGAGCCGATTCCATTTACTCTGGACTTGAGCGAGGATGAGCTCGGCGCGGAAGATATTTTTGCCGAGGTGTATAACGAGATTGCTTCGAAAGAAGGAACTCCAAAAACACCGGCAGTGACTCCAGGAAGAAGATCAAGAGGTGAAAATATAAGCTCCACAACGCCTAGCAGACACGTACGTCGGCTGAGTTCTGATCCGAAACTGGATATGTGCGAGTATATGCCCTCAAAAGTTGTTGGCAGTCCTGATTACATGTCGCCTGAGCTTGTTCAAGATCATCAAGTATGCTCAAAGAGCGACTGCTGGTCACTTGGAGCTGTGTTGTACGAGTTCTCACTTGGTATACCACCATTCAACTCGGATACAATTAATGAGGTAAATTATTTGAGTCCTCGTTGATTTCATTATTGCTTTCATGAAGGTCTTCGAAAAAGTCAAAAAGTGCGATGTAAATTGGGAAGAATCAAGCGAGTTTCTAAGCGAAGAGATGAAAAATCTTCTAGAAAAGCTTCTACAGCTGGATCCGAAAATACGCCCATCAGCACGAGAAATCCTCAATCATCCGGTCATCAACGTGTATTTTGGCGAAAGATCGACTATTGAAGAGACAATACAAAGTATTAAAGAAGCTGAGCCTCCCGTTACGCCACAGCTTAGCGATCCTGAAGACTTACTGTATTTTGAAACGCCCTCTGATCTTTGAAAAGCAACCAATCTTTCACCTTCAAGGCCACTTTCACATTCCCTCACACAACCAACTTGTCAACTAAGCTTTCATGTTTTAATATAAGCATTTTAGAAATGATGGAATCGGTGATTGAGCGCTGCAAGATGCAAATTCACAAATTCAAAAAAATATATGATTTTGAATCGGCGTATTGGTTTGCGGAAAAATGGCTTTCTGCGGTTTTTATTGATAGCGAGAAAAGTTCTGTCGGAGCGAAACAAAGAAATTACTTTGACGGAAAGTGGATCAATCTTCCAAGTAAGAATAGCTCAAAATTCAATTTTTATAAAATATCAAAGATAATGATATCCACTCATCGCTGCTTGAGCCGCTGGAGGAAATGATCAGCTGTTTGATACATAACCAGCAGTTTGCCAGAGCTGTACACTTCATCAAATCAAACGGGTTACATATCCGCTCAAAGACGTTTTTCTTGCTTCTTCTTCATTGCCAAGTAAAGCTCAAAGATTGGATCAACGCAGAATTGACTCTAATGGATTACGAGGACAGAATTGTTGGTAAAGCTGATCTTACGAACTTGACTGAATCAGAAGATCCACAGCAGGCTAGAATCGCGCATTTAAAAGGAGTAGTCTTCGACGCATTGGAGAAACGAGAACTTGCAGTAGAGGAGTTCAAGTTTAGTGTGAAGTCAGACGTTTCGGCTGTTTCTAGTATGATGACACTAGCAAATAGAACAATGATGGATGAGAAAGAAGCACAGATTTTTATTGATGAGATATTCTCGGGCCAAGAAGAGGACGAAATGAAGAGAATCTATGAAATGAATTTGACGCCGACTGAGTTCAATCTGAAAACAAACAGCAAAGAGTCCATGCTTTTAAATGCCGCTTCTATAGGTTATTTCATTTTCTTGGTAATCAAAGTTAACTTTGATTTAGAAAATTATATTTGGGAAGTAAAAGATCATATGTCGAAATTTAGCAATGAAATAGCTCTACGGTAAGGAAAAAAGTCTCGTCATTCATAAAACCAGTTTAGGCTTTCATCGAAACTGATGAAAATCGACCCATATGATGATCGAATTCTTCTAAATCATATAGGACTTCTGGTTGAGTCGGATAAATCCAATGAGCTGTATAAACTTGGCCATTTGCTCATCGGCCTCGATCCTGACAAATGGATAGGTTGGTATTGTGCGGGATGCTATTACCTGGTTGTAAAGAAGTTTATGAAGGCGATTGATATGCTAAGAAAAGCATTAATAAAGAATCCGAATTTTGGGCATGCATACTTAGCTCTCGGCCATGTTTTCAGCGAGGAAAAAGAATACGACCAAGCAATGAACTCGTATCTCTCGGCACAGAGAGTCATGCCCGGCTCAGCTCTCCCAGACCTGTACGTCAGCGTTTCTTACAGAGCATTGGGAAATTATGAAGATGCACATTCGTTTATCAAGCAGGCATACGAACGGGAACCTTGTAATCCAATGGTGCTACACGAATATGGAACGAATCTGATAAAATTGGAAGACTACGAAAATGCAGCGAAATTTTTGAATCGCGCATTGAATAGCCTTATGCAAAATGCTCGACGAAATAGTCAAAGTGAAGGTAAGCGGCTAAAGGCTCCTTGTCAAAAAGAACCTGTATTCTAGTATCACCAAGGTGGGCTCCACTTCTGTTCAACCTTGGAACAGCTTTGAGACTGAAAGGTGATTACAAAGAAGCTGTAGAGATGCACAAGCGTGGTCTGATCCTCAGTTCGAGCTCTGCAGATGGCCATATCATCCTAGCAACTTCTCTCTTCGCTGATAACTTGTTCGAATCAGTCGAGCAGTTGCAGAACGCAATGACCTACGATCGGCAGAATTCCTTCACAAATGAAATTCTGACGAGAGTCATTAATGAACTTTCCAAAGAAGATCATTCGCTGCTCTTTGACGATTCAAGTGACGAGGAAAAAGAAGAAGAACCGCTAAAGCCACTGCCGACGCAACAAGAAGTTCAACAATTTGTGACCCCACAGAATCGACCTAGACTCCAGGTGATTTATAACGCATTGGGTTAAGTTTAATAATTTTTTAAGTCAACTCCGCGCGAGTTCCAATTCAACGTAAACGATTCTTTCGAAATGAGTATCGACGAAGACTCGACTATGGGATATGGAGAACAGCTAGATAACTCTGGAGATATTTCAGAGGATACACTTCCTTTGGATGCAGACTCTTAGAAACAATAAAAACTTACTGACGCACTTTAAATTTTTCACATTTTTTCTTTCCAACTTAGTTCATAAACTGCCACAAAAACGTGCTGATTTTTTTTTACGCAGAGCTATGAATTTGTCGGGCAGTCGTTTCGCAAAAACGTTTTTATCATACAGACTTTGTCGAAGCTTGCACGTGATCTCGCAATTTGTTCCTCCGTCATATCCAGGAAAAGAAGACTTGTATGTTGCGACACAAGCAGATATTACGAGAAGATACTTTGAAGCATCGGGTGAACAAGCAGAGTTGAAGCTTTTTTCAATTGACGGAGTTTCCGAAAGTTTTTTGGATCACTTGAATAAATTGAGCATAGAAGGCATCTTTGAGGAGCCTTCGGTCAATCTTGAGAAAGTCGTTAGGTAAAATTAACAAAATTGAGCGTTTTTTTAATTATTGTTAAGTGTTTATAACAAACTAAGAGAAAATAAATTGATCAAACAGAAGAAAAAGCTGCATTGGGTGGACTCTGGAAATCGTCGATTTACAAACTCGATCGTAAAAAAATCAACTGCTGTCGTCTCTGATGGCTTCGGCTGCAAGTTGCAACCTTATCGATACAATTATTTTCTTCTCGAAAGCGAGGAATCAATACCGATTCTTAACATCTTTCCAGAGCAGATGCTTACAGAAGGTTTTTTAAAAGTACACTCGAAAAATGTAAAATGCGGACATCATGTTGGCAACATTTTCGTTAATCTGGCCGGGCGGGAAGTAAAGTTGATCGCGGACGACTCGCTGGATATCAATTCTGATCCAGTTTCAATTAGATCTAATGACGCCTGTGAGGTATTTTGAAGCTTAA
>Ga0115008_10003216_pt1 | contig 13522 bp, 10 predicted proteins | sample FraStrMetagenome_FD_87164 | JGI IMG/M metagenome (GOLD analysis project Ga0115008, IMG submission 87164) | Marine eukaryotic phytoplankton communities from Arctic Ocean - Fram Strait ARC3M Metagenome | ecosystem: Environmental > Aquatic > Marine > Oceanic | place: Fram Strait | collected...
AACGCGTAGATATTTATTGCGCGAAAAGACTTCTGCCGAGCACTGCTCCCGTGGTCAGGGACGGGGCAGCTTTTTCGGTGAGAAACTTCTTTTTCTTTTGGCGCTGGCGCTCTCCTGCTTTTTATATGGCGCTGGCGCTCTCCAGCAATTCTCTCCAGCGTTCTCCAGCGCTTTGAATCGCCGAGAACCAGATTATCACATTTGGCTGGTATCGGAACACTTTTTCGTGGAAGGACTCCTCCATCGGACGCTGAGAGAGACCCACTCTGGCACGCGTCGGTGTGGTACCAACCCACGAGTCGCGCGCGAGAGACCCAACTTCAGCGAAGCGTCGGATATAGGAAGCCCCTCGACCGCTTTCGAACCGAACGGTGAAGGCCTCGTTCACGGGTGGAAGCGTGACCGAGAGCGTAGCGTTTGAAAAAAAACATCGCCCGCGCGATCTGAGTGCGAACACCACCATGAGCGGCGTGAAGAGACCGGGCGAGGGCGAGGGACCTGATTCGAGCAAGAAAGCGTACGGCGGCCCGTCCGCGGACCTCATGGACGCGGAGCCCGAGCTGCCCGAGGAGTACGAGGACCCCGACGACGACGACGTCTTCCTCAACGACGTCATGGACCAGAAGGTGCGCGACGGGGTCGATCGATCGGTGCCCTCTTTTTTTCAAACGAAACCGCGGCCATCTCAACCGCGTCTCATACGCATCCCACGCACGCGAAGTCCTCTCCACGTACCAAACACTCAGCTTCTCGTCTATCCGTCCCGTATACACACAGGTGAACGTCACGAACGACGCGGAGAGGGAGCACTGGAAGCGCAAGCCCGCCCCGGCCCTCGACGCCTCCAAGGACAACCTCTGCTTCCAGCAGCTCGACATCGACTACGTCATAGGAGAACCCCACGCCATGCTCGGACCGGGCCGTAAACAACAGGGCGACGCCGCGAGGCTCCGCATCTTCGGCGTCACCGCCGGCGGGAACAGCGTGTGCGTCCACGTGCACGGCTTCGAGCCCTACTTCTACGCCAAGGTTCCCGACACCTTCAAAGACGAACAGTGCGAGGGATTCCGGTCCTCGCTGAACAACTCGATGGCCGCGAACCAGCGCGGCGGACACCAACGCGGCAACGGCACGTTCATCAGGTCCATCGAGCTCGTCCGCGATAAGCAGTCGCTCATGTACTTCCAGGAGGGAAAGACGAGCACCTTCGTCAAGGTGACGGTCACCTTGCCCAACATGGTAGCCACCGCTCGCGGGATCATGGAGAAGCAGGGCGTCATGGTCCCCGGCCTGTACGCCTCCGCCATGACGTTCCAGACGTTCGAGTCGAACGTGCTGTACACCTTGAGGTTCATGGTGGACGGCGGAGTGGTGGGCGGGAACTGGTTGGAGCTCCCCGCGGGTGGCTACAAAATCCGCGAATCCCAGAAGCAGAGCATGTGCCAGTACGAGATCGACGTCGTGTACGACAAGGTGATCTCGCACCCACCGGAGGGCCAGTACAGCAAGCTGGCGCCGTTTCGTATCCTCTCCGTGGACATCGAGTGCGCCGGCCGTAAGGGGCACTTTCCGGACGCCGATTACGATCCGGTTATCCAGATCGCGACGATGGTGACGTGCCAGGGCGACGATAGGCCGATCATCAAGGCCATCTGGACCCTCGACACGTGCGCGCCCATCGTCGGCGCGGACGTGCTATCGTTCAAGGATGAGCGCGAGCTCTTAAGGTCGTGGGGTAAGTTTTTGCGATCCACGGATCCGGACTTGCTCATCGGGTACAACATCGTGAATTTTGATTTCCCGTACTTGATCAACCGAGCGGAACGGCTCAACGTTGAGGATTTCCCTTACTGGGGCCGCATGATCGGCAGCAAGCTCCGCATGAAGGACACCACGTTCTCGTCCAAGGCGTACGGCACCAGGGACAGCAAGGAGATCACCATCGAGGGCCGCGTGCAGTTCGATCTCCTCCAGGCTGTGCAGAGGGACCACAAGCTCTCGTCCTATTCCCTCAACGCGGTGTCCGCTCACTTTCTCGGAGAGCAGAAGGAGGACGTGCACCACAGCGCGATCAGCGAGCTGCAGGCGGGCACCGCCGAGACCCGCCGCCGCCTCGCGGTGTACTGCCTCAAGGATGCCTACCTCCCGCAGAGACTCCTGGACAAGCTGATGTACATGTACAACTACATCGAGATGGCGAGGGTCACCGGCGTGCCCCTCTCCTTCCTCCTGTCCAGAGGCCAGTCCATCAAGGTGCTGTCGCAGATTCTTCGCAAGGCGAAGCAGCGCGGGCTTCTGGTCCCGCACATGGCCAAGAAGGGCGGCGGCGAGCAGGCGGACGGCGGCGTCGCGTACGAGGGCGCCACCGTCCTCGACGCCAAGGCTGGCTACTACGAGATGCCCGTGGCGACGCTCGATTTCGCCTCCCTGTACCCTTCCATCATGATGGCGCACAACCTGTGCTACAGCACACTCGTGCCGCGGGATAAGGTGCAGTTCCTGGCCCCCGAGGACATCACGCGGACCCCGTGCGGCGATACCTTCGTCAAGAGCCACAAGGAGAAGGGTATCCTCCCCGAGATTTTAAACGAGCTGCTCTCCGCGCGTAAGCGCGCCAAGGCGGACTTGAAGAAGGCGCAGGATCCCTTGGAAAAAGCGGTGCTCGACGGCCGACAGCTGGCGCTCAAGGTGAGCGCCAACTCCGTCTACGGTTTCACCGGCGCCACCGTCGGTGCGCTCCCGTGCCTCGAGATTTCATCGTCGACTACCGCGTTTGGCCGCGAGATGATTGACCACACCAAGGAGATGGTGGAGACGAGGTACACGACGGCGAACGGGTACAAGGCGAACGCGGACGTCATCTACGGAGATACCGACTCGGTCATGATCAAGTTCAACGTCCCGGAGCTTGAAGAGGCGATGAAGCTGGGCGAGGAGGCTGCGGAGTACGTCAGCGCGACGTTCATCAAGCCCATCAAGCTGGAGTTTGAGAAGGTTTACTTTCCGTACCTGCTCATCAGCAAGAAGCGCTACGCGGGCTTGCTGTGGACAAAGCCGGATAAGTACGACTACATGGACACCAAGGGGATCGAGACTGTGAGGCGTGATAACTGCCTGATGGTGCGGCAGGTCATCGAGGCTTGCCTGGAGAAGATTCTCATCCACCGCGACCCGAAGGGCGCGGTGTCCTACGTCAAAAACACAATCTCCGACCTTCTCATGAACAAGCTGGACATGTCGCTGCTGGTCATCACCAAGTCCCTCTCGCAGGCGCCCGAGGACTACGCCATCAACGCACCGCACGTCGAGCTCGCCAAGAAGATGGCCGTGAGGGACCCGGTCACCGCCCCCGTCGTCGGAGACCGCGTGGCTTACGTCATGATCAAGGGACCCAAAAACGCCAAATCTTACGAAAAATCCGAAGATCCCATCTTCGCCATGGACAACAACATACCGATCGATTCGCACCACTACCTCACGCACTTCCTCGCCAACCCTCTGCTGCGCATCTTCGAACCCATCATGGGCAAAGACAAGGCGGAGAGCGAGCTGCTGAAGGGTGACCACACGCGGACCATCGCCATGCCGACGCCGACGGCCAAGGCGGGCGGGATCATGGCCTTCGCCAAGGTTCGCCTGTCGTGCGTGGGGTGCAGGAGTTCCATCACGGACGAGAAACAGAGCACCGCGCTGTGCACGCACTGCCTCGCCAAGGAGCCCGAGCACCTGCAGAAGGCGTTGAACTCGGTGAACGCGCTGGAGCGGGACTTTAACCGGCTGTGGACGCAGTGCCAGCGGTGCCAGGGGTCGCTCCACCAGGACGTGCTATGCACCAGCAGGGACTGCCCCATCTTCTACAGACGGAAGAAGACGGCGAAGGACCTGATGGACGCGGAGGCCACGCTCAAGAAGTTCGACTGGTAACACGGAGGAGAGGTTTTATTGTGGACGAGACGAGACGAGATGAGTAGAGATAGAAACGCTTGGTGAATATTTCATAACCAGCGAGCTGCTAAACGATTCGCTTCACACAATTTTGGGATGGCGCTGACGAGCGAGAGGTTCGAGCTCGGCCCGCGGATCGGCCGTGGCAGCGCGGGTGACGTCCACACCGCGCGCGACAAGCTCACCGACGATGTCGTCGCGGTCAAGCTCGTCGACCTGGAGGAAGCGGAGGACGAGGTCGAGGACATCCAGCGCGAGATCTCGTACCTGATGCAGTGCTCCTCGCCGTTCGTGACCAAGTACCTCGGCTGCTGGCTCGACCCAGGGTCCACCCGGCTCGCCATCGCCATGGAGTACATGGCGGGCGGTAGCGTCGCGGACCTCATCTCGGAAGCCTTCGGCGGCCCGCTCCCGGAGTCCGCGTGCGCGGTCGTCTGCCGCGATCTCCTCTACGCGCTCGACTACCTCCACGGCGAGGGGAAGATTCACAGGGACGTCAAGTGCGCGAACGTGCTGCTCACCGCCGCGGGCGAGATCCGGCTCGCGGACTTTGGCGTCGCGGGGACCCTGACGCAGACGCTGGGCGGGAACAAGCGGCGGACGTTCACGGGCACGCCATTCTGGATGGCCCCAGAGGTCATCCAAGCGCACGAATCAGACGGGTACAATTCCAAGTGCGACATCTGGTCGCTGGGCATCACCGCGATGGAGGCTGCGAACGGCACCCCGCCCTACAGCGACTTGCACCCCATGCGGGTCCTCTTCTTCATACCCAAGAACCCGCCACCGCGGCTGGAGGGTGCGTCGTTCTCAGCTGAGTTTAAAGAGTTTTGCGCGTCGTGCCTGCAGAAGGACCCGGACCGACGGCCTCGAGCCGCGCAGCTCGTTAACCACAGGTTCATAGCCGACGCGCCCGAGCGATGCGACGAGCTCGTGGACAGAGTCACGCGACGCATGCGTGGGGAGACACGCGTCGCATCGACGAGCGAAATGAATGACAGCCCTTCAAACGCGACCGCGGAGGATACGAGGGCGAGTACTGTTCAAAATCACAAAGCCTCCGCCCCGAGTTGGGACTTCGGCGACGGCACGCTGAAACGGTTCAATAAACCCGGTGCGGGCCCCCCGAAGATGACCGATGAAGATAAGCGACGCGATGCGGTGGACGATGACAGCGACGAGGAGGATGCGGACTACGACTCCACGGTCAAGACGCGATTGGACGGCGAAGAGACGAAGGTTGTCGGCGAAGGGACGAAGTTCGTCGCGGTGGAACCTCCGCGGCGAGAGGAACCCCCGCCGCGCGTGACGCCGGACTCGAACATCGCGGCGGTGGCAAAGTCCACGCCGGCGATCGCGTCCGTGCTCTCCCCCGCGGCGTCGCTCGCGGCGAGCGGGCGCGGCGGGTCGGTCGGCGCCGCGGCGGCGGCGGCGGCGGTGACTGCGGCGCTGGCGAAATTGGAGCTGGAGGCTTCCGGCTCAACCGCCGCTATGCTCGTGGGCATTCTCGAACGGCTCTCCGGTCCCGTCGCGGATACGGATCCGGGTTTGAGGATCGCGGCGGCGCGAGCGAGGCTCCTGTTCGGCGGGAGCGAGAGGGAGGCGGGCGGTCACGCGTCGACGGAGCCGGCGGTGAGGGAGCCGGAGGTTGTGCCTCAGAACGCCCTGGCCGACTTTCTCCTCGCCAGGTGGCAGCGGGACCTGAAGCCCGCGTCATCGTACGTCGTCCCGCGGTGACGCCGTTCATACTCATAGCGTGAAAGTAATCGTTTTATTAGACCCTAGCATCATCGCAGATCCGCGGATTTCGCGGATGGAATGGCGTGCGTCTTGAGAATCGCTTTTGTCGCCGCGTTGGCCGCCTTTGTGTCCATGACGACTGATATATCGTGGTCCAACTCGAACCTCATGAACTCAACCTTGCTGGACTCCACCGCCTGCGCCAGCTGCGCCAAGTTGGCGATCTTCACGCCGTCGAAGCTCTTGACGATCGTGTTGTGAAGATCTTCGTATCCTCGGTTCACCTCCGCGGCGAGCACCTGCGCGCAGATGACGACTTGTTGCCCGTCCTCCTCGACCCGCCCGTGGCAGAACTTCTCCAGCAGCTTCACCGGCGCGTCGAAGTCGTAGTCCTTGCCGTACTCGTTCTTCAGGAACGGCACGCACACGGTGGTGAACACCAGCCCTCCCGCGATGAAGTAGGAGGGCGGCGTGCCCTCTATGTGCCACGGTACCAGTCGCTTCATCGCGTTGAAGGTTATGGACGTTTCGTTCATCTTACCGTCGCGGAGGTACTTGACACGCGCGCTCTGCCCGACGTACTTCTCGCTGACGAGGTAGTTGAACGTTATGGGTTCACCCGCGCGGAAGGGCACCGTGCCGTCGGACGCGATCTCCGTGCCGTCGATGCTGACCAGCACGTCGTTTTTCCTCAGCGCGATTTTGTCCTTCATCAGCGGCTCCACCGCGCTGATCAACACACCTTTTTGCCCCGTCTTCATCTTGAGCCACTTGCGCATCGCGGGGGACTCCACGCGCTGCCACGAGAACGGCAGCGAGGGGAACCCGGTGTATCGCTTGTTCTTATCGTAGTCGTGGATGAAGTGTTTCACCACGGGCGGCGGGATCACGTACCCGATGTTCTCGGCGTCGTCGTGTTTCAGACTCTGGAACGCGACCCCGACGCACTCGCCCTTGGCGTTGAACGCGGGCCCGCCGCTGTTCCCCGAGTTGATCGCGGCGTCGATCTGGACCCCCAACAGGTCGATGCCTCCGTGCGCGTAGTTGGTCACCTCGGTTCTGGAGACGACTCCGGAGGTGATGGAGATGGCGACTCCGCCGATGGGGTAGCCGATGACGCTGACCGGCGCGGAGAGGTGCGGGAGCGGGCCGAACTGCACGGGCGCGACTCCCTCGAAGAACTCATCCTCCTCCACGGTCAGCAAGGCGAGGTCGCATTCCACGCCGATCGCGAGCACCCTCGCCACGTACTTGACGTCCGAGCCGCGTTTCTTGAGCTTCACCTGCGTGTGGTGCTCCACGCTGTGAGCGTTTGTCAGAACCCTGCGCCCGGGGATGATGAACCCGCTGGATGTGCTCGCCACCTGCCGCTTGCGCTGCCACGGGAGGCTGTAGTTGGGCTCGGTGTGCGTGCAGAAAACCTTAACCACGGCGTCCATGCGTCCTTCCCGTTCCAAAGAGTCCAAATCTGTGTGAACGTCGACCGCCTCGCCGGCTAAAGACACGCGCCGCCCGACCGGAGGACGCGTGAACAAACCGCCGCGGGGAGACGCGGGAGTCGCCGGGACCGTCTTAGCGCGTTTGTTCCCCCGGGGTCGCTCCACCCGCTCCTCCACCTCGGGTGATGAGTCGGCGCCGAGTAGGATCGCCGCCGCCGCGGCTCGGGGCGTGACCGCCTTGGCCTTGGGGGTGGCCGCGTTCTTTCCCGGCGGGCGGCCCCGTTTCTTACCCGGTGTGGTCGCCGCCCGCGTCGGGGTCTTGGGCGGGCGGCCCCGGGGCTTACCCGAGCTCTGCGGGACGATCGACTTGGGTGGCCGGCCTCGTTTCTTCCCCGCGGATGTCGCCGCCGCCGAGTTGGGCGCATCGATCGATTTTGGGGGCCGACCCGGGCCGCGCTTCGGGGTGGTGGCGGGGGTCTTCGCGACGACTGGGGTCTTGGGGGGACGCCCGCGCTTCTTAGGTTCGGTCGCACCCGGGGTCTTCGCGGCGGCGGCTGCGCGTGGGTTGGAATGGGGAGGGTGGGATGGCGTGAGTTTACGATTGGAGTCCGATTGGAATCGATGGATTTTTAACAACCGGATCGTGGATGGGTACGGTGGGGTGACTGACGTCGCTCCTACCTTTCGGGGGCCTTCCTCGTTTGGGCTTGGAGACCGTGGGCTTGGAGATGGGCTGGGTGTCCTCATCGTCGCCCTCGCTCCCTTTGCCCCGCGGGCTCGTGACCCTCACTCTCGCCCCCTTTCTCACTCCGGTGCTGGCTGCTGCCTGAATACCGCGCCCGGCCGGGCTCTTGGCGATGGGCGCGGTTCTCTTCGGGCGGGTCACCGGAGTCGCCTTGTCGGCGTTACCTCGGGGCTTCTTGGGGGGCATGGTGGATCGGTGTCCGGGTTCGCGTCCGAAGTCAGTCGCCTCGCTTCGAGCGCGCCGTCGGTGTTCGTCTGATCTGTGATGCATGATTAGGTAAAAGCGACGAACGAGGCTCGTCCAGTCACAACTTTTTACGCACGCGGCGACTTCGACCTCCTCAGCCTCACCGGACGTCGACGCCGGTTGCTGTCCGCCCAGAACCTCCGGATAAAGCCCAGCCTCGCGGACGATGGATGGGCAGAGGGCGCTGGAGAAGGGCGCTCACGGGGACGATGTTCCGCTCGCGTTCGGCGAGAACATCACCCACACCAACGCCGATATGAGCGAGATGGTCCTGGGGGCCATGCAGAGCGTATCGAGGGACACGGCGCTACCCCCGATGCCCATCAAGTTGCACCGCACCGATACTTGCTTCGACCTCACGTCACCCGACCCAGGCGAGGACGGGCTCGTTCGTCACGCGCTGGTGGTGGCGGACGTCGCCGGTCTGCAGATGGACGAGCTCCAGGTGGAGCTCTTCCAGCGCGGCGCACCCCCTCACACGCTGGTGGTGTCCACAAAGACAGGCGAGTACTGCGACTTTGCCCCGGAGCGATGGGAGTGCGACGTGCTCGTGGACGTGGACCTCCCAACCATCCGAGCGGAGTACTGCGGACGAGGGCCGAAAGGCGAGCGCGTGACGGTGACCGCCGCGAAGATAGGACTTTAGTCGTTAGGAAGCTCTACTACTTGTAGCTAGGAATGTTCGTTAGATTGAACGTCTCGAGACACTACGGGTCCGCGGGCGCGGGCGTCTTCGTCTGCCCGCGTCGGAACCTCCGGTAAATAACGGCGCGCCAATCCGGCGTGGGCGGCGACGGCTGCACTTTCATCGCCGCAGCCGTGAAGTGCCGCTTGTGAATCTGCTCGATGTCGATGCTCTCCTCGAGCGCCTCCATGCCAGCCTCGCGGCACAGTCCCGCGATGTCCGCGCCCGTGTACCCAGCCAGCGACAGCCCGAGTAAGTCCAGGTCGACGTCGTCGGCGAGCGGCATCTTCTTCGTAGCCGCCCTCAAGATGGCCGCCCTGTCCTTGGGATCCGTGGGCAAAGGGATGTAGAGCAGCCGGTCGAAGCGCCCGGGGCGGAGCAGCGCCGGGTCGATCAGGTGCGGCATGTTCGTCGCGGCGATGACCGCGACTTTCTGATTCGTCGTGTCCACCCCGTCCATCTCGAGGAGGAGCTGCGTGAGCACCCTGTCGTGAACGCTGACGCCGCCGCCGCTCGATCCGCCCTCCGACCGCGTCTGCACCAGGCCGTCGATCTCGTCGATGAAGATCACCGACGGCGACGACGTCTTCGCGCGTTTGAACAAGGCGCGCACAGCCTTCTCGGAGTCGCCGACCCATTTGCTGTAGAGCTCGGGGCCCTTCACGGATAAAAAGTTGCGACCGGATTCGGACGCGACGGCTCTCGCGAGCATCGTCTTGGAGCACCCCGGCGGTCCGTACAGCAGCACACCCTTCGGCGGCTTGGCGCCCAGCCGGGCCATAGCCTCTGGGAATTTCTCGGACCACTCCACAGCCTCCTTTAAGAGCTGTTTCACCTCGTCGTTACCCCCGACGTCGTCCCATGAAACCTTCGGGATCTCGATCTGCACCTCCCGCAGCGCGCTCGGGCTCACCCGCTTCCGCGCGAATTCAAAGTCCTCCTTGGTCGCCGTTCGCGTCTTGCACCACTCGCTCTTGTCGAACTCCACCGCCATCTCGTGGCGTTGCGCGGGAGACATCGCGAGCATGTCCTCGCGGATGGCGTCCTCGCGAATCTGATCCTCCGTTTTTAAAGCCGCCTCGCCGACGATGAACGAAATCTCCATCTTTGCCCCTCTGCGCTCCCACCACCACGCCTCCTTCTCCTTCACCCTGCGTCGCAGCGCCTGGAACGCGGCGTGGTTCACCAGCGCCGCGCAGTCCGCGCCGACGAAGCCGTGGCATCCCTTGGAGAGCTCGTCCACGTCGGCGTCGGTGAGCTCGTGAGATATCTTCTTCAGATGCGTCGTGAAGATCTCGCGCCGGCTATGCGGCGTAGGCACACCAACCTCGATCTCCCTGTCGAACCGTCCGGGTCGGCGAAGCGCGCGGTCGATCGCCTCTGGTCTGTTCGTCGTCGCGACCACCACCACCCGGTGCATGTCGAGGTCATCCGCGGAGGCGCCGTCCATGATGGAGAGCAACGTGGTGACCACTCGGTTAGACATCGCGTCCTCGTCGCCGCCGCCTTTTGCCCCGCTGATGCCGTCGCTGCCCTGCCGCGCGGGCGCGATGGAGTCGATCTCGTCGATCATCACCACGCACGGCTTGGTTCGCACCGCCTCTTTGAACACGCCGCGCAAGGCTTGCTCGGATTCGCCGACGATCGCGGTGATGAGCTCGGGGCCGCGAACTACGAGTAAGTTCGCCCCCGCCGCGTCAGCCGCGGCGCGCGCCAGCCGCGATTTACCCGTCCCCGGCGGCCCCCACAGCAGCACCCCGCGCGGGGCTTTGATCCCAAAGTTTGTGAAAATCTCCGGGCGCATCAGCGGCAGCTGCACGTTCTCGATGAGCGCCTCTTTGTATTCCGATATCCCGCCGAGGTCGTCGAAACCTACGCGTTCGCCCCTTCGTTTAGACGCCCTGCGCGCCATGCGTTCCCCTGGTGTCCCAGGCCGTGAACCGCCCTCGCCGTCGTCGGAAGATGAATCGTCGTCCGAGTCGGATGCGTCGCGAGAATCCGATACGGCGTCCAAATCGTCATCCTCGGCACCCGCGGGACCTTTCGGCCGTAAAGCGACGACGGTGGACTCGCCGACTACGTTGGTGACGCCCTCGGTTTTGACCACGCTGAAGTACGCGCTCACGCCGAGCAACGGCAGCCGCACGATGTTCCCGGTGAGCAACGCGCGGCCGTCCATCGCGCGCCTCGCGAGCGACTCGAGCACCGACAGCTGTCGCGTCCCGGCTTTCGTGTGCTCTGTATCGTCGTTCGCGCCTTCGTCGTCGCCGCCGCCGAGGCCCTTCTCGAGCCACCCGGCGTTCGCGGAGTCCCCTTCCGTCGCCCACAGCCTGAGCGTCGCCTTGGCCGCGCACGGCGCGCCCTCCATGGGCCCCACGAGCGCGGGCGCCGCCGACGGCGTCGCGGCTCCGACGTTGAGCGGCAACGCGAGCATCTTCGCCCCCGCCGCCGGCGACCCGAGCGAATGCCAAACCTTCCTCGCGAGCTGCACCGCGTCTAAACCGTTAGCCTTTGGGTTTGGGTGGACGCGCGCCATGACGGTGAACCTGCCGAGCTTACCGGTCGCCGCCGCGGCGGCCGCGGCGGATGCGCCGTGGGACGTTCCGTCCGGCGCTGATGCGGAGTCCAGCGTTACGTTTCTGGCGAGCAGCGCCGGGATGTGCACCGCGGGCGCGGGCGGTGGATCCGCGATGGAGAGGCCGACGAGCGCCTGCGCCGCCTGCCGCGTCGCCGACCCGGGGGTTCCCGGGGTGGACGCGCCGCGTGGGGTCCCGGGGGTCCCGGGCGGTCCCCCGGGGGACCCGATGCCTCCCACCGCCTCGGGGCCCTCGCACACGGCGAGCGCGACCCAATCCCCGGCTCCGAGGCTCGCGCGCGTCATGAGCTGCTGCGACATGAGCACGTGGACGTGGACGCCGATACCCGCGGCGACGGGCATCTTGACGTCCAGGGTCACGCGCGTGGCCTCCTCGCACGGCGCGTGCGCTTCAAGCCCGGTCCAACCGGGCAAGGGATCCGACTCGTACGGCGGCACATCGGAGGAGGACTCGCGCGTCAATCCTCCGTCGCCGCCGCCGGAGCGCGGGGTGCCCGGGTCGGATCCGCCCGGCGAGCCATCGCCGGGTCGGCCCTCGCGCCCGAGCCGGGACGGCGTGTAGCCGTCCCCGGAACCGGACTTCTTCTTCTTGTTCGGCATGCCGCGCCCGGGCGGACTGTGGGCACGGGGCGGGAGCGCCCACGCCCGAAGTATCGAAGCGCTTTTCCAACAACCAAGAATTCACCAACGCACACACGAAGAGGAGCCGCACACGCACGCGGGCGCACCATGGCCGACGCCGCCGACGACGACGACGCGGCTCCCGCGAAGGACAAGGTTCCGACCATCAACGTCGCGGGCGCCGGCCCCAAGGGCAAACCCCTGTTCCACTACGTCTCCCTCGCGAAGAAGCTCCTCGCCAAGAGCGAGAGCGTGGAGATCCGCGGGGTGGGATTCGCAATCGCGCGCGTCGTCAGCGTCGTCGAGATTCTCAAGACCGAGGGGCTCGCCGCCGCGACGAGCATCGAGACCGGCTCGGTCGCCAACGACAGGGCGAAGAGCGACGTGACGGACAGGCTCAAGCCCACCGTCACCGCGAAGCTGCGAAGGGTCGACGACTTCACGAAAAATATGGAAAAAATGAGGATCGGAGCGGCGCCAGGAGAGGCGGCGGCGTAGACGTCGGTGATGGACTAGCGCTATAGAGGTGAACGCGACGCTCACTAGCACACTAGCACTGTTAGTACAGAGAGACACTAAACCCTAAAGCCCTACTAGACGGATCGCCTATGGAAACTACAGTCGCTACAGTCGCGTCATGCATCGCCCTCGAGACGCCGCTGATGAGACTCCGGCGCGAGGGCCCGGTGTGGCTTGGGCGCCTTGGGGTTACCGCGGATGTAGAAGTCCTGCAGTAAGCGGATCGCGTCCTCCGCGAAGAGCCCCCCGAACGACGGGTACGTGCGCCGGGCCTTTGCGGAGTCGTTGGCGACTGATGCATCGTGTGATGATGATTCAACCGTCGAGGGATCCATCTGCGACTGCGGCTCCATCGCGCATGGCGCGCATCCGTCCTCGTGTATGCTGAGTATCGACCCGTTCCCCCCGAACTTGTCGTTCCCGCACCCGTAGTACACCTTTTCAAACCCCAGCAGCGACAGCGCCCCCGCGCACATGATGCACGGCTCGACGGTGACGTACAGGACGCATCGGTCGAACCCCGCCGCGACTGGGTCGTGGCCGTGTGTCTGGAGGAGCGCGTCGATGGCCTCGAACTCCGCGTGCCTCGTGCCCTGCGATGGATACGATGAGGAGGTCGGTGTGAGTCGGGTATCGATGCGTCGGGAGAGGCGTCGGGAGATGGTGCGGGACTTAGGGGGTGGACGTGGGATGGAGGGGATGCAAGGGCGCCGATGGACTCACGTTTCGTTTCTCGTTCGTGCGGTTGCTCCCTGACGCGACGACCGTCCCGTCGCGAACCAGCACGCATCCCACGGGCACTTCCCACCGGTTCAGCGCACCCTCCGCCTCCTCGAGCGCCGCTCGCATGAACCGCTCGTCATCCTCGGTGAACTCCGAGGCGTGCAGCGTCGTGGCCATGGATGGCGTCCGAGGGTTTGGCGTGAGTTGAGGTGGGCACCCTGTGATGAAACGAAGGTTCAGAGTGTGCGAGCGCGAGGGCGGGG
>Ga0115008_10003217_pt1 | contig 13519 bp, 11 predicted proteins | sample FraStrMetagenome_FD_87164 | JGI IMG/M metagenome (GOLD analysis project Ga0115008, IMG submission 87164) | Marine eukaryotic phytoplankton communities from Arctic Ocean - Fram Strait ARC3M Metagenome | ecosystem: Environmental > Aquatic > Marine > Oceanic | place: Fram Strait | collected...
ACTTAGCTGTCGGCAGCTTGCCGAAAGATAGCCTCAAATTTAGTCAACCTATATTTCGGCACGTCTGCCGAAAGATAACCACATCACACCTTCTAGAGCCTTCTAGAGCCAGTAGGAATGCGATAAGTTTCTTAAGCTATATTTTATAAGAATTTTTATATTTAAATTTTCAAAGTTTAAATATCAAGCTTTCGATAAAAATCAAAAGCTTGATTCACCGAAAAACATAATAAAGTTAGGCTGATCCGGCTGTGATCGGTTGGGAAACATATGTAGAGTAATTCGCTGATCTCTGGGATTACGTGTTAATACACGCGCTCTAATATTTGAACCAGAGGGTTAACCGCATTTTCGCCTTCATCAATTTTTACTTCAGTATCGCCGCAGAAGCAGATTAAGAAATCGAGCTTGCGGATGAGAAAACCGAAAATGAAGTACGAAGACTCGTCGATTCAAGGAAAGAGGCTTTGCGCGAAATAACGTATCGTGTTCTGTTAATTAAAAAGAATTCCACGCATTTTAAAACAAATTCCAAAGCCTTAACAGATTTGACCCAGCAGATCAATTTTATGAAAAAGCAGATTTTTCAAATCGAAGAAGCAGAGCAGCTTAAGTCGGAGCAACTTGAATCAACAAAATCAGAGAACATGATGATTCGCAGCAAATTACTGGAGCTCGAAGAGTTTCTCCGCGACGTCGAACAAGAGCGCGACCGATATCGCTCGTACGTAACAAATCGAATTTGATCGCAATCGATAAAAAATAACTTCAGAGAAAATGAGACGCTCCAACGTAACAGCAAAAAGTCTTTTGAAAAAGAACTTTCTTCACAAACAGAAATTTTGGAACTCGAGAAATCGCAACTTCTAAAAAACCTTGAAAGCAGTAGAAACGAGCTGGAATCCGCAAGATTAAAATATCAAAAACAAAAAGAAGAGATAAACGATCTCAGGAAGAAAATAAATGATTACCAGTCCAAAAGCGAGGATCAATTTGGAAAGTATCAAAAACTCACGGAGAAATCAAGCGCAGAAAGGGGGACACTCGAGAAGAATACAAGAGTGCTAGAAGGAGCACTAGAACAGCTCAAGGAACGGGTTTGACAAGGAACTAATCATGAGTTTTTGTGGAAAATAGTCCAATATTATCTTTTGCACAACCGGGACTTGGAATGGAACTTGACGTGAAACGCCAGTTTACGTTTCTGAGAGCCGTATAAGGACTTTGCATATCAGAAAGATAAGTTCTCTTATATCCCCGTAGCGGGCGGCCTTGATCCCAATTACAAATTTAAAAAAAAGTTTTTATACCGATGTTAAACTCCCTAAAAGCTCTCACTCGAAAAATCATCATCCGAAAAAAATATGCTTGAAGAAAAGCTTAAAATCATCACTCAAGACTCCGCAGATATCGTCTTGCCAGGTTGATTATCTAATAAATGAAAGATTTTGATTGTTTTTTTAGAAAATCCAAAAACCGACACGTTGATTGAATCTTTAAAAAACGAAATCGAGGACTTGAAGCATGAACTACTATCTGTTCAAGTAGCGAAGGCTCGCTCGTTGATCTCCGAAGAACCGTCGTTAAAAGGATCATCTTCTTTTGCGGAAGAATTGGCTAACTGCGCAGAACCTGGACTAAAAGAAAAATACGAAACTCTGGAGCAGACGCACGAAGAGGTGAAAAAGTATCTGGACAAGATTTTGACAAACGTTATCGAACGTGATCCTTCCCTGCTCATGGTTAACCCGTGAACCGCGTGATGGGCTCCTGCGGTTGTTCTAGTATTTTCGATCCCAAGAAACTTTATCAGATCTTCAATTGGCAAACTGTGACAAGGATATTATTTATATGTTTACTAAGCTGTATAAAAATCAAGACAAAACATAAGAAATTGATACCAAAAAAAATATCTATAAATAAAGATAATTTATTCAATCAGTTTTATTGTCAGGATCCTGCACAGAACTTTACATAAGGTTGAAAGTGACCATCGTCATCATCCCATGATCTGACTCAAGGAAGTCCTTGAGAGCGATCTCATCCCCTGCTGCGAAAATCTGAATTAAGATACCCTTTAGTCAAATTTAAGCGTGTTTTAATAAACCTGTTCGAGAACTGAGTCCAACTCAGCCTGATCAGCAGCTTCTGGCAAATTTCCCGTTCGTCTGTTTCCCGGATTTGCATATGAAATCAAGGACGAAAATTTAAAAAAAATCCGACAATATATTTGCAGATCCGTTTTTGAGATGATGAATGGCGAGGAATTGTTTCATCTCGATTCGCGAGAGCATTCCGTTTCCGTCTTTGTCGATCAGCCCGAAGAAGAGTTTCGCTTGGACTTCCATGTCTAAAAACATTATTAATCATAATTTATGATTTTGGGAGAATTTTTTAACGAACCGTCCGTCTCCATAAACCCGTACGCCTGGAGCACTTCGTCGAAAGATACTTTTCCATCACAATTGCCATCAAAAAGAAATTGGAAGACCTTGCTCTCAACAAGATCCGCACCGATCGAATCGACAAAGTCTTTAGTGGAAACAGACATGTCCTCCTGGTCCATTCTGCCTTCGAATGTTTTCGTAAACTTTTGGAACTCTTTATTGATCCACATTTTTTTGAACCCAAGCTCGATGAATTTATTCTGCAACTCTTCTGGGGCTTGTGCTCATAAAATGTTCGAAATTGATAACAAGTCAAACATAAATTTGTCTTTGGCAAAAGTCTCCAAAGAAAGTTTTTGTCGATCCAAATTTGCATTCGAACTCTTCCTAAGGACATTTTGGAGAGTCAAAAGTTCAGCTTCGTCTTTGGCAATCTCTATCTGGAGTCCACGAGCAAAGCGAGAGCGGCTAAATCAGCCTGGATGCAGTAAACGGGATAAGCACTTGCCCTTAGTACTTCCTTGAAATCATCCAGGAAATCATGACGATTTTCTAGATTGCCAAAAATGTTTTCGCACTGAAGGTTCAAGCTGATCAGTTTCCAATTCAAAAATATGCCCGTTAGTACCTTTCTTATTCCTTCGCGCGATGGCATTCAAGAAGGAGCTCCCAATATGCCTAGGCATTGTTTATTGAAATTTACCTTTGTTTTATCTACGAAAGTAGTTAATAAACAAACAAAGCGCTTTCTACTGGACACAAAAAGACGTAGCACGTTGGATTGAAGAACTCGGTTATCCACAGTACAAGATTGGTTCAGAAATTAATCTGTCAGGACGTCTTTCCAGAGATTTTTTGAACCAAACTAGCCCTGTCTGACGCTGAACAATATTGACGGCCGGAAACTAGTTTTGGTTGAGGCCTCGACGCTGCCGAAGATTGGAATCCACGACTTCAAGCATATCAAGCGAATCTGCGCCGAAGTGCGCGAACTGACGCGGCTGCCTATGCCGGATTGCCAGTTGTCGATTTCGCGGGAAAATCTGAGCAGCGAGAACAAGCTCTGGTACCAGAAGAGCATAACAGGTTCTAATCAGAAATAAGAGCTTTTGCTTCGCTTCGCAATCCAATTTTGAGCAATATTTGGAGCCCTGGTATAAGTTTACGAAAACATTTTAGGTCCAAAGTCAATCTCGCTGTCAGTGAAAGACATTGAAGAATACAACGTTCGCAACGGATCACATACCATCCCCAAGTAAACAGCTTCAAAATGAAAACATAAGACGCGAAGAAGTCTTATTAATCAAACAACTGTAATAATAATAAATCAAATTACATAAATTTTATTATTACCAGTGAAATTATATGTCAGTTAACGTTTTTACTTCTTCTTTACGACTGTTGTCATAAACGGAGAGCACACCAACCGCCCCAAGAGTGCCACTAGTGGCCATGATGTGTGAAGTCCTCCCTTTTTGCGAGTCTTCGAGATTCTTGTTTCTGTTGTAAAGAAGTAACGCTACTACTCCTTAATTAATCACGTTAACAAATTTCAGGATTTGGCTGATACTATCAATATTTTCGTACCTAGTAGACCGAGGGACGTGCAGATACAAATTATCAAGGTTGTCTTGAAAAGTGGAGAAGCTTCGCTCGAAATTTCTTCACAAATTATATCTCCTCCGCAGTTCTCGCAGTAGTCATCTTCCTCCTCAAGTCGGTTGGTCAGATTTTTGACGAGAAGGTCCACTTCATTTTCAGAGTGTTCTTCTATGTTTTCTTTAAATAATTTTTCCTCCGAATCTGAAAATGCCGAATATTTAAATATTTTTAAAATTTCAAAAAAATTATATCCAAAAAAAAACGAGAAAGAAATTACCTAATTGAAGAATTTCCAAAATATTTTTTTCAGAATTCTTGTCGGATTTCAAGCACTGGCTCAAGCACTTCTCAGAGTTTTTAGAACACTGATAAGCGTCCTTCTGGGCGAATAGCCCATAATTGCTACCAATATATTTTCCGCAGCAGCCTTTTCTTTTCAACAGTTTGTTACAGTGCGGACTGTTTTTGTTGAGGAGTACTTTTATCTCATAGCACTGTAAATTATTTTAAACGTTGAAAACGCAAGTTTTTATACCGATGTGCAGTAAAACTTTGTGCAAACGCTGGATGTTACTGCCGAAATTGCAAAAAGCAGCAGTTTCAGCATCGTTGTGTCTCTTTGATAACCGCTGCACGCTTCAAAATCGAATTTCTCACTTCAAAAAGTATCGCTCGTTTTATATAATCGCTCGAAAATTATCAAAATTTGAATCTCAGCGAAAATTCAAAGGAGTGTAATTGACCCTAAGTAATCGAAGATATATAAATCGCCCGGGCTCTCAAACCTAGTCAAAGTTTAATTGTCACTTAGAATAATTGACGTATGGTGACCTCAGACGCGGTGTGTATTTGTGTTGATCAGAATATTTTATCCTCTGATGGCCTTCTAAACAAATCTTTTATTCAGAAGTTTTTGGAGTTTGTCCCAAATTGTCTCTGTTTTGAACTTGTGAATATCGAAGATAGTGAATTGGAAAATAATTTATTAAATAATTTTCAAAAACGAAGTATATTCTAAGCTTGTCCAGGATCGTAATCGCTTTATGATCGTCCAAGACTAATCAATCACTCTATTTTAAGCTGAATCTTTACTGCTCTCACGCCAGGCTCTTTGTTTTGCTGAAAATTTACTTTGGTAAATCCTATTATGTTATCACTGATGTCACCTGTGGCTTGCTCTCCTTGGACACTGACACTGTCCTACTTTTTTTCTGCTCTTTTTCGCCCATTTTGGCGATAAGCTGGCTCTTGAGTTTCTTTGTCGTGGAATTCACTATAAAGTTTTCCTGCGCAAATGCATTTTGTATAGTCGTAATCATCTGGATCGGCTCGGCATAGATCGGAACGATTGAGGACTGGTTGATGATAAATGTCTGTGGCTGTGACTCTTCTGGGTGAAATTATTAGAGGCCAATTCAAACAATTCGTGACTTACCTTCAAAGGGAATTTGAAACACCTGCGCTGGTTGCTGGTAAACGGTCTCTATAATTGGCTCGGGCCTGACGCAGTGAGTGTAGTAGTCGAACTCATTAACAATGAGGTCAGCAATTTTTTCGGTCGGACTAGAAGTGTTGATCAATTTTGAGCACTTGAACTGAGCGGTCACCTTCCAGCGAAGTTCTCGTCATCAGAAAAATAAGTGTTCGAGTATTCTTGAAGAGAGCTGTCAGGGCTCGAGCACGATCGTATAGGACGCACATCACTTCCTTTCATGAAGTCCCAGTCCCCTTTTTAACACTGTTAATAGGGCTTGACGGTTTAGTTCTAACCTATGCTTTCGAAATCCATCGAATCAGGTGTATCTGGTCTGTGTGGTGGGGCAGTATCTAACTGGGATCAACAAAGTCATCCTATGAATTTTCGTTTTCCACATGTTTAAGGACACTTTAATAAAGAGATTATTAAGTTTTGGTTTTCGCTGATCCCTAACGATAAACTCGCGGTAGTTCTTTTTCTCAGTTAGCAAAGGTGTCAACACATAGTCTAATTTATTGCTCGAAAATGTGTGAATAATCACTTACTACGACTTAAATTAAAGAAATTGCTAACTGAAAACCTTTTGAAATTCTTGCATGTCCAGACAGAGGCGGTCCATAATTGGCGAGGCGTGTTTCTTATCAATGGATTTTCAATTGCTCTCGCTCAAGGAGAACGTCTAGCAGTCTACAATTTGTAATTGCGAAATCCGAGGCATGTCAGATTCAAGAATCTTCTGGCAGCTTGGTTCTTGAAGTTCAGCGAGCGTCGGATCGTCGGATGAAAAAGCCGTTTCCATCGAATCGAGCGAAAGGTCTTCACTGCTCTGGCTCATGTTTTCCAGCTCATCGCCATGCACGAGGTCTTGAAAGGACAACTCGAAATTCTCCTCGTTGCCATCATCGATTTGTTGTACAGTGCTGTTTAGATGGTCTTCGTAGAATGCTGGCAGTTCTTCGATAACGTCAGTTTCTTCCTCAGTTTCGGGCAGGTGGCAGTACTCACGAATTGGATCGACCTGGATTTTTTTTTATTTAATGAGTAAAGTGTAAGTTGGAACAAAATACATTATTGACAAGCTTATTTTTAATGTTTGATTAAGCGGCTACATTTAATTAGTTCATTTTAGAACGTCACTGGGGAAAAAGGACACGGTATTCTTTACTGATGTCTTTAAAAAATGGAAACTTACCAATTCCATTCTTCGTATGGTCAGGGTTCTCTCACAAGCATTTTCACAGATTTCACGAGTGGTCAAGCACCTCTAGCTCTGCGACAAGCCTGATTGCATAATACTTCTCAAACTTGACCTTTTAAAATTTCTCAACTCTTTGAGTTTATATTTTGATTTATTTAATGGCAATGATAAAAGGAAAGAGCAGATGATTTCAGTCTTGATCTTTTAATTTTCTTTCTAAAATTAAGAAAATAGATGAAGGACAGATAGAAATATTTACCAGAAGAAGATAAAATTCGGCAAAAATTCCTCATCCAAGATGCATTCCATCGTCCTAATTGGACCCAGGTTAATTTGAAACTGATGTTTTTATATTTATGCAAAATGTTAGCCCTACCTCTTCTTCAGCAGGAACATTAGCGGTTTCTTTGCCGATTTCCGACAGATACTCATTTGCTGATCGGAGTTTTTTGGTAGCAGGTTCATTTGGCGGTAGGCCGGTATCGTTAAAAAGACGTCGGTTGGCTTTTTGTTGGTCTATGTTTCCTGAGGTATAAGGACTTAAGTTTTTGTCAAAAATCTTACTTCTTCCTTCACCAAAATTCATTCTTCCGGCTCGTAAAAGATCACCCTGTAGGAATTTGTCGAGAACGCATTGATTTTGTCGGGCTATAATATTTTAATCCTGTCTTTTTATCAAAAAACATACTCGAAGGTCGTTGAGTTTCCTTTCTACGAGACTGTGGCACCTCTTCAAAAAACTCCATCGAAGGTGGAGCTGAATGCGATTCACTCTCTGACAAAGTCGAGGTGGATGCGATCGGTTTTGGCATGGACGCGTCAGTCCTTATGTCGTTGTTGCCCTCAATATCATATCCGTACTTCTCGTAGTCAAAAATTTTCATCCTTTCACGCATCAGTTCGTATTGGCGCTTGCGCTCATAGTATTCTGCGTATTCTTCATCTCTTGAATCTTGGCTCGAGCTTTCCTGCGTCGATCTGTCGTTATCTCTATCATTTTCGATATTGAAGCTCATTTTTGTATTACAAGTTATTTTGAGGGAGACTTTGACAAACATTTAACGAATATATTCTAGAATTAAAAAAAATGACAACAGATTCTAATCAACTTTGTGTTTATTAATGAAAATACTGGGACATGTAACATGTTACTTCTTACGTGAAAATTTCTGGAAAAAATTTCTAGGCGATGTTTTCTTTCCTTGCTTTTTATCTTTTTCTTCCCAGAATGCACGTGCTGACTGAAAACTCTCGGTACTAGAACGATGAATTCCTTCTGTGGTATCTATAATATTAATTAATTTTTAACACTTTGATTACATAACTTCTTCTTTTTTCTTTTTGAGATTTTCCGCCATTATTGAAAAAGTTTTTGAGTTTTTTGACAATCCCACTTTTTTGTTTCGCTGGTAAACTTTGAGTTGATTGTGAGATCTCCTCAATTTGTCGTAGAGTACTCTGTGATCCAAATCCTCCAGGAGCAATGGAATAACGATGGTTTTCCTCAAAACGCGGTTCTCGACAGATGAAATTCGATGCTCGTCGTAGGACAGGCGAGTCAGGGGTGATTGTTAAAGTACTCGAAGAAATACTCTTCCGCTGGGATGAGATTTATATGAATTAAAAAAAATATCATTACTTTTAAAGCTCCAACTTCAGCAGTTAGTGAGCTTATGTGGTTTTGTTGGTTAAGAATGATTTGCTTTTGCTCGTTCGATTTTTTCTCGTAGTCATCCATTCTTTTCATCATCATCTCCATTTGTTCCATTAGTTTGTTTCTCTCAGGCTGAGAGTCTCAGCTCTTGAACTATCGCTATTGGTATCACTAAAAAAACTCTCGGACTCAAAGTTTTCAGAGTCATCATCTTCCATATTGGAAAATGATTTTTAAAATCCTTAAAATCAATTTCCAAGAATTTTAAAATGATATTCTCATCAAACCAAGAATACTTTCTTATCTGATATTAACATTTGAACGTAAATGTCCCAGATCTAAAGCATGAAGATATTGCTTCCTGATATACTACACAGCTCTTCTTATTTATCCTATGTAGAAGGGCCCCTGATTCTGTTGTTAATGATGGCCTTGTCAAGGACCGACTGGCATTTATGTTATCATGCGGATCAAATAGAGCAGCAAATCGAAAGAAGGCAGAAGCGAATACGGTCTCATTGTTTGCCTATGAAAACTTCCTCGAATTTGACTTTCTTTGGCTCTTCAATGCTGCGTGGCCTCGATTTGCGTGACATTTTCATTCTGTCCGTCTCCATAGATACCTTTGAGCTGTTTTAAAGCAATAAAGATTAAATCGCTTAAATTTTTCTTTAACAAATGTCAAAAGTGAAACCTGAAGACAACGAGGAGAACCAAAAGAAATTGAGAGGAAATGCGAGATTGCCGCCTATTGCGCCCATAGTGAAGATAAATAGCTTGTCCGCGTTTCAACTTGGAGCGCGTCGGGATTTCTACGATGACGGAGAGGTTCAATATACTGTAAAAATTTATTTATCTATAATTTTTAACGGCGATTATCAGACTTTTGAGTAATTATTTGCATAAAAAGAACTTGAGTGTCATTTTTATTGATATTCAGTAAACAGAAACGCGCAGAAATCGCTGACAATATCTCGGAATAGAACCCGCTAGAAAGAGAGCTCTGTTTCTGCCTTTGATGATAATATAATGCGGAACAGCATAATTCCCGAAGAAGATGCTCTACCACAGAAGGTATTCTTTCATAATCTTCGAAATACCATTTCATATTGGCTTGTATTGAGTTTCAGTGATCCAAAAACGGACGACAAAAGGCAGGGCATTCTATTATTCTGAGCGCACTGCATTTACGAGAAAATGAGGCCACATTCGAGAGGCTTTTTGAATTTTCAGAGAGAACTTAAGTCATTCCGCAATAATGTCATCAAAGATGTTATGTCAACTATTAATTTCAGTCGTCAGGCAACACTCAAAAAGGTTTTTAAGTTCTAGAACAATTTATGCAGGAGATTTTTTTTTTATTGTTAAACAAGGAGATAACTACGCAATGGGGAAAAAGACTAAGACCCGAACTAAGCAGAAGCAAATCAGTGACTTTATCAAAGACATGGATATCAAATCAGCGTTATCATCTGCTGCATTTAACGCAGACTCCTGCAGAAACACATTTTCAGGATGAAAAAGAAAGGAAATTTAAACTATTTAAATCGCACTTTTGGAGCCCGATTTACATTTGAAATCCATCGAGTAAAGCAGAAAAAGCACCTGCTTGAGCGTAAAAATAATCGAGATAAATATGCAATAGCAAACGAAGGAAAAGAGCAGAATTTTAAAAATTTTGGATTGAAGATTTTAAGAGCACAGCAAGTTACAAAGCTAGTAACAGTAAATTAAAAAGACAATTTCTCAGACCATTTAATTCGTATATTTAAGTCCGCTGTAGACGTACAATCATCGGATTCATCGCATGAGGTAATATCAATATTTGCTCGAGTAAAATTATCCCGATTGGTAGATAATCAAATTTATAATAGAGAACCTGTCTGTTTACGATCGCTCATTATAGTCTTTAACGCAGCCTACTCAACAAAAAGCTTGCATGTTGACAACTTTTATGATCATACTATGATCATCATAGAGAAAATATTGATCTAAAAATCGATAGCTCAGCATTTTTTGAGATTTTTTTCGAGTTTGAAAAAAGTGAGACAGATTTGTATTCATGAGAAAATGAAATTATACCTTTCTGTTTCAACTTTACTTTACAATTAATAAAAAAACAAAAGATTTCGGAATGTCAAAGTCGTCAAACGCGGCGTCAGAGAAAATTGAGCTCCTCAATAATTATAGCGATCATGAGAAAATCGCTATTGAGTGTGCCGATCGGTCATTTTTAATCGGCATTGAAGAGATGCAAAATTATTTGCGTTGTGTTAGTAGTTTTTTATATATAAATTAACGCCATCTTACTTAATTTTTATAGAGAGATGAGACACTCTTCCTCAAGACTACCGAAGACGGAGTCAAGAAAAAAATCGACTTCATCATCATTTACAGTTTTTCCGCAGACAGCGAGTTAAGAAATCACCACGAGTCTCTCCGAAGAACACTCAAGCAGCGTTTGCGCAGCAAAAACTTGATCATCGAAGATGACAATGAAGAGGAAGGCTTTGAACCACGAAAAAATGAGGAAGGGGAGATCGATGAGAGCCAAAAGTACTTTATGAAGATTCATGCGCCAATGATAGTTTTGAAGAAGCAGGCGGAGATTCTAAGCATCAATTGCCGCCTACAAAGTAGAAAAGACATAAAAGAGATGATAGCGACCCAAGTCAAGGAGCGAATCGAAGGCGGAGTTCTTGAAGGAGACACCGACGATGAAGATGATGACAACAACGAGGACGATTCTGGTTGCCTGGAGAATTTTCTTACAAAGACGAAAAACTGCTGGACAAATTTTATAGAGAAAAGCGAGGCGTTCTTTCAAGTCAGGGAAATTTGGGATACAGATCCAGAGGACTACTTTACAGCAATTTACCGACACGACCTTCACGACTATTTCGCAAAGTCGCGGAATGAGGAAGATTTCTTCACGGATTCGCAAAGAATACGAATGGTAGCGAACATGCTCAATACAATCAAATGGGAAGGAAAGGAATCGAGAAAAATTGGAATACGGGCGTTTCTGGAGAATGAAGAAGGCGCCATTTTGGGGTACTACCCGCTCCACGACGGAGTCTACAACGAGCCGCAATTCGACGACGAAGAAGGCGCGGACTTTGTTCCAAAACATAGCCTGAGAGCGTATCTTAACCGTAACTGGTCAAGTTGGAAAAACTTCTACCGTGCCCAACCACTCGATGAGATTCGCGATTATTACGGCGAAAAAATAGCGCTTTATTTTGGCTTTCTCGGTTTTTACACAAACTCTCTTATCGCATTCTCGTTCATCGGGTTTATTGTCATGATCTACGGACTAGCAACCTTCCAAAGCGACACAGTAGTGACGGAAACGTGCAACATGACGGATGTCGTTCTTTGTCCAAAGTGCTTCGACTGCACCTTCGATCTGGCTTCAGATATGTGCCAGCCGCTGAAAATAACGTACATCTTTGACAACGTATTCACTCTCGGTTACGCTTTTATAATCTCAATCTGGGCGATGACCTTTCTTGAGCTCTGGTCGCGCAAGAACTTCTTTCTCGAATACGAGTGGGACTTGACAAAGATCGACAAGGACATGGATCCACCGCGGGCTCGCTATCAGGCTGTTGCTTCACAGAACCGCCTCAACCCGATTACTTTCAAAAAAGAAGCTTATATTCCGCTCTCCACCACATACCCTCGAAAATTGCTCTCAGTCAGTGTCGTCTTGTTTTTCATCATGTTAGTCATCGCATCCGTCATTGCAGTCATTGTGTACAGAATGGTGCTCAGCGTGATTGTCAACGACTTTGATTTTGTTGGAGATCTTGAGGACACAGCAGCGGGCCAAGTCGTCACGCCGTCTATCCTTGTAACAACTACAGCATCACTGATCTCACTTATCCTTATTATGGGCTTCAACGTTATCTACCACAAGGCTGCCGCTAAACTAACTGAGCTTGAAGTTCCAAGAACCCAGCAAGAATTCGATGACTCTTACTCGTTCAAGATCTTTTGCTTCCAGTTCGTCAACTACTACTCCAACTTATTTTATATTGCATTCTTCAAAGATACACTAGTAGGATACCCGACAAACTATCTGTCTATCAAGGAAAGGATAAAAATATATAAAAGGAGTATATAAGATTGAGATATACTATCCTTGACAGGGAAGCGACGGAAAAGAGTACAGATGGGCTGGTTGCGATGGCGGATGCTCATACGAACTTGCCATTCAGTTAATAATTACAATGGTCGGCAAGCAACTGATAAACAATGTTATGGAAATAGTTCTTCCGGCTTTGAATAAGTGGTGGACTAGGAAAAAAAACGTAAGCTGCTCTGAATAGAGTTAATTACTCATTGATTCTTCAGGTGGACAATCTGGGACTCGACATTAACGCGCGCTGGAAGGCGGACTCGATGCTTTCTTCCTCAAACGAGATAAAATATGGTAACAAATCGAAAATCGCATGGTAGTAAAATTAACACGAGTCATCTTTCAGGCTTTGACGTGAATTATTTGAACGGTAAGAACTCACATTTACACGTCGATTCATTTATTCACACTCATCAACTTCACTGATTTGAACATGTTTATACTTTATAAAATATCTTAACTAGACTACATCGAGCTTGCGATCCAATTCGGCTTTGCTGTTCTCTTCTCTTGCGCATTTCCGCTGGCTCCCCTCTTCGCCTTCCTGAATAACATTTTCGAAATCAGAATCGACGCAGCTAAATACGTCAAGTACTCCCAGCGCCCTATCCCGGAGAGGACAAAGAATATTGGAATCTGGTATCCAATCTTTAGATTTCTTGCTATTCTCGCAGTCATCACAAATGTATTTCTTCAATATTTTGAGCCTCTAGGAACGGAATTTATCTTCAGGGCTTGCAGCTAGCTATAACATCAAAGACAGTGCCTCGAATTGTTTACTCTGCAATGGGAAAGTCCGAAAACGAAGAGCTTCCCCTTGCTGGCTTCGCTAGGTCGATCTACTCTGTCTACCAGATCCCCGACGACTATAACGGCAAAAATCCGGATAACCATACGGAGTGCCAGTAAGATCAGTCCGAGGCCACTGCGAATGTCGTGAATGTCGTGAATGTCGTGAATGTCGTGAATGTCGTGAATGTCGTGAGACAGTTGAAAATTTTTTCTCTTAACAACAAACAAACTCATTCTAGAACCGACCCAGAGATAGAAAAATTCC
>Ga0115008_10003220_pt1 | contig 13512 bp, 19 predicted proteins | sample FraStrMetagenome_FD_87164 | JGI IMG/M metagenome (GOLD analysis project Ga0115008, IMG submission 87164) | Marine eukaryotic phytoplankton communities from Arctic Ocean - Fram Strait ARC3M Metagenome | ecosystem: Environmental > Aquatic > Marine > Oceanic | place: Fram Strait | collected...
CTTTGATGAAAATAAATAAAACCCTACGCTGTGAAAGGACAAGAGACTCAGCGCAGGGTTTAAGTTTGGTGTGTACGAGCAGTAAACCCCAATTGCATTCAGTTATACACAATGATTTTCAATTGACAAGAAAAAAGTTGATATTTTTATATAATTGTTTAAATAGATTATAGGACAAGAGAAAGGACACCTAAATTATGAGCATGAAAGCGGTTGTATGGGCATTGCATCAGCCTGATTTAACACCATCACAAAAAATTGTATTATTGATGCTATCAGATAGACACAATCCAGACCTCGGATGTTTCCCAAGCATTAAGAGAATGTCTAAAGATTGCAATATGTCTCGAAGCTCAATATTCGCACATTTAACTGTCTTAGAGAAAAAGGGATTGATAGAGCGCAAGGGCAGATGCAGAGAAGATGGACAGCAAACATCTAATGAATATTACCTTAATATAGATAATGGGGTACAGAATATAGATGCAGGGGGTGCAAAATCTGGACTACCCCCCATCCAGAATTTAGACACCAATAACCATGTAAGTATTAATCATGTAAATAAACCTATATTAAGATCAAATTCTATTGGCTTTGATAATTTTTGGGCAATATATCCCAGAAAGGTTGGAAGGGCTAATGCTGAGAAAGCTTTTTCTAAAGCATCACATGCTGTCGGTGTAGATAAAATACTAGATGCCGTAAAGCCATATGCAGATAGTGTATCCCATAAGGAAAAGAAATTTATACCTCACCCTGCAACTTGGCTTAATCAAGGCAGATGGGACGATGAATTGGAAAAACAAGAGCATGGAATTGATCACCTATTTAGGGATATGGTAAATGATCTAGCAAGGGTTAGGATTACATCAGATGAATAAATTACCAGCAATGCAATCAAAAATTTTAGACAATGATCAGCTTAGTAAGCACAGGGCTTGCATAGCAATAAAAGCACAGGGGCTTATGAGTAGATATTATGAAGTTCCGCAAGATGAATATGTCAAACGAGATATTTTGATGGGTTGGATGGATATGCTACAGGATTATACACAGGCAGAAATAACTAAAGCTTGTTCTCAATATTTAATTGATTATCCAAACAGAAGACCACATGAAGGTCTTATTCTAAAAATTATCTTGGCAGACAGAAAGCACAAATTAAAGATTGCACCAAAGATGCAGATAGAGTCCAAGAGTAGAAAAAATCCTGATGCACAACAGAGGAAAAAAACAGCAGAAGAAATAATGTCAAAATTCAGAAAAATATGGTAGTATGCGGAAGGGTCTTAAGTCCTTAGAACATCCTCCCGTGTTCCCCCTCTCATTCCCTTATCCATGAGGGGGGTTTAAAAACAATATCTTTATTGCTTATCTTTGTAACATAATTTATAAAATAATAAACAATGTGTTAAAATATGGGAGAAATTAATGTCAAATTGGGCGGCTGATAATGTAAAGAAAAGACTTGTAAGTGAGCTTATTCCTTACGACAGAAATCCAAAAATTCACCCAGACAGCCAGATTAAACAACTTTCTGATAGTATTAGGGAATGGGGTTGGACTATGCCTATTCTCATAGACGAGAATGACCAAGTACTTGCAGGTCATGGTCGATTGTTTGCCGCCAAAGAGTTAGAGCTTGAAGAAGTTCCATGTATGACGGCTAAAGGATGGACTGAACAGCAGAAAAAAGCATATGTAATTGCTGATAATAAAATTGCTGAAAATGGTGAATGGGACACTGGTTTATATTTTAGTCAACTCAAAGAAATGAGCAATGAGGGTTTTGACTTAGGGCTTATGGGTGTTGATATTGATTTATCTGCTTTTAATTACAATCCAGTATTAGAGCCAAAATTTGATGCATCAGAAATCAATGAAGACAATATGATTAAAGCTAGTGAAAAAATGGACAAAGATATGAATGATAGAATACAGGGAAAAGAAGGAACAGAAGTTATATGTCCTCATTGCGCTGAAACATTCGTATTTACAGGAAATTAATATGGGAGATGTATTGAGGGTTTGTAGCAACTTACGAAAAGCTAAATTTGTTTATGCAAAAACAATGCCACATATACCTCATTATTATACAGTTGGTAAAAACTGGGAAAGCCGTGAAGAATTTATTTGGACTGCTAATTATATATTTGAAAATGGTTTACCACAAATATTTTTTAAAAATCAAACAGAGCCAAGAAATTATTACTATTATCAGGGCTGGCGATACTGGATTATGGATAAAAAGCCAGAAGATGCGGCTATCATAAACAGAGAGCGTGAGCGTATAAGGGAACCAAGATGGTCAAAATATTAATAAAGGCAGTACCATCAAGGATTGAGTTTATAGATTATCTCAAAAAAAACTTGCCAGAAGCTGAGTTCTGCATGGACGAAAAGCAATCTGCGATACATACTTTCTTAAAGTCATTAAGAATGTCAGGTGATGAACCATGTATACATATGGAAGAAGATGTAATAATTACTAAAAACTTTTATGAAAAAATACATAAAGTTATATCTGACAGGCCAAATAACTTCATTCAATTTTTTTCTATGCGTAAAAAAGATATAACAGAAGGCTCAAGGTGGGATAACAATTTTCTTATGAACCAATGTTATTATGCACCAAAAAATTACTCAAAACAAATGCTAGAATATTTTCCAACTTGGGCGGCAAGAAAAATAAAAGATCACCCTAACGGAACTGATCAAATGATATGTGATTGGCTCAAGGGTCGTAAAGAAAAGTATTGGATACATTGTCCGTCATTGGTTGACCATAGAATAGCAAAATCTGTTATTGACCCAAGAAGATCATCAAAAAGACAATCTTTAACATTTCAAGATGGAGTAAAGTAATGGATGTAAAATGGGATATTAAGTTAAAAGAACACCAAAGAAGTAATCCAGCGGTTTTTCATACAATGGTTGATTTACCAAGACAGATTGCAAGCCCAAATGAAATGCAACTTAGAAAAGCTTTTGGAGTTACAGAGTTTACAAAAGCAAAAAGATTAAAAACATGGGGTCGCTCTGTTGACGATAATGGTGAAACAATACTTACTGACGACCCACATTGGATAGCAGTAAGGAATGGAACACCCTTGCACACTGACCCAAAATACCCAAGATATTCACATCAATTAAAAATAAGAGTTGATCATGGCATTTTTGTTAGAGGTGTAGATAAACAAGAATTAATGCTTGAACGAGGTCTTTTTTATATCTTAGACACTCATTCGCCACACCAAGTATTTCAAAAGCATAAACACGATGCATGGAATGTTTCTATTTCAATAGATAGTTGGGAAATGTGGGATGCACATAAAGCAATAAGCACTTGCATTGAGTGGGGAATGAAAGCTGATTTTATAACCGGCGAGATAAAATGAAAATATACACAAATAATAATGTGTTTGATGCGGCGTTAGACCGTATTAGATTTATTTTTGATGAATTCAAAGAAGTAGTCGTTTCTTTCTCTGGTGGTAAGGATAGCACAGTAACGCTTAATCTAGCTTTAAAAATAGCTGAAGAAAAAGGTCGCTTACCTTTAAAGGTTATGTTTTTAGACCAAGAAGCTGAGTGGCAAAATGTAGTTGATTATGTAAGAACAGTTATGCTTGACCCAAGAGTAGAGCCTTGGTGGTTTCAAGTGCCAATAAAAATGACAAATTCTACATCAAATAAACAGCATTATCTTCATTGCTGGACAGAGGGCGATGATGAAAACTGGATGCGTCCTAAAGAAGACTTTGCAATTACAGAAAATATATATGGCAAAGACAGATTTTATGAAATGTTTCCAGCAATAATGAAGCACCATTGGCCTGATACACCAATGGCTGTTTTAGCTGGTGTAAGGGCAGAAGAAAGCCCAGCCCGACTAGCTGGACTAACAACAGCGGCTACATATAAAGATATTACTTGGGGTAAGAAGGTAAATAAAAAAGAAAATCATTACAACTTTTACCCCCTATATGATTGGTCTTATACAGATATATGGAAAAGTATTTTTGATCATAACTGGCAATATGCAAAAGCCTATGATTATTTTTATCAATATGGCGTAAGCCCAACAAAGATGCGTGTATCTAATCTTCACCATGAGACAGCAGTTCACCAGTTGTTTTATTTACAGGAAATTGAGCGAGATACATGGAATAAGCTTGTAAAGCGTTTAGACGGAGTAAATCAGGCAAGACATATGACCAAAGCTGATATGTTCCAAGCTAAAAAATTGCCGTATATGTTTAAAGATTGGCGTGAATATAGAGACCATTTACTTGTAAATCTTGTAACTGACCCATCTTACCAAGAGGCAATGCGGAAAAAATTTGCACAAATGGACGATAAATACTCTATGTTAAAAGATATGAGTAAGCTTCATAAGGTTCATGTTACAACTATTTTAGCTCAAGACATAGATTTTACTAAAGTAAGTAATTTTGAGCAAAACCCATACGCCATTACATATAGAAGATGGAAACGTGGAGATATGAATTTTGTTAATAAATCACAACATAAAGATTGGATACCAATAGATGTTAGTCAATGATGCAATACGCGACCACTTAGATGCGTTATCAACACAAGAAAAGATTGAATACATCGAAGCACTTAAAGACGATTTGCATAGCATGTCTCCAATTCAACAGCCAGTAGATAGGGTTATGTGGGTAGATATAGAAAAGGTGCAAGCAAACGATTACAATCCCAATAGTGTCGCTGGTGCGGAAATGAAGCTTCTTTATACATCAATCAAGCACGATGGATATACACAGCCAGTAGTTACCATATATGATGAAGAACTTGATAAATATGTTATTGTTGATGGTTTGCATAGATATTTTACCTGTAAGAGCAATAAAGATATATCAGACAGAAATCATGGAAGGTTACCTATTGTAGTAATAGAAAAAGATATTAACGAAAGAATGGCGGCTACAGTTAGGCACAACAGGGCTAGAGGCTCTCATAGTGTTGATGGTATGGCTTCTATGGTTTTTTCTATGCTTGAACAAGGATGGGAAGATGCTGACATATGCAATCATCTAGGAATGGAACCAGAAGAACTGTTAAGATTAAAGCATATTACTGGCTTTTCCAAGTTATTTGAGAATACTGAATACAAAAAAGAATGGGTAACTAAACAACAAATACTTATTAAAAAGAAATATAAAGAAAATAATGAAGTATAATATAGGGTTTACATGCTCCTGTTTTGACCTTTTACACGCTGGGCATATAACTATGTTACAAGAGGCTAAGTCTATATGTGATCACTTAATAGTCGGATTGCAAGTTGACCCCTCTTTAGATAGGCCAGAAAAAAATAAACCAATACAATCTCTTATGGAAAGGCAAATACAACTCAATGCTATAAAGTATGTAGATGAAGTAATAATCTATCATACAGAAGAAGAATTAATTAAATTGCTTAAAGTTTTGCCCATAGATATTAGAATTATTGGTTCTGATTACATGAGAAAAGATTTTACAGGTTCAGATTTAGAGATAGATATTTATTATAATAAAAGAGAACATAAGTGGTCAACAACACGTTTAAGAAAGTTGATACTGGATAATAGTGAAAATATATGATAATGGTTATGCTATGACTAACAAAATTGATGAAGCTACAAAAATAAAGATAAAAGATGAATTTGTTCATGGTTATGTGGACGAAAACGGTGTGCGGCAATACCCTACTGTGCAAGCATTGTCTAAAAAGCATGATGTTGCTTATGCTTCATTGCATAGACGATCAAAATCAGAAGATTGGCAGACCGACAAGAACAGAGTGCAAACTGAGTATAGTGAGGCAATTAAGAAAGAACGACTTGAAAAAATGGTCGAATATGGCTCAAGACTTGATGATGATGCAATAAAATTAGCATTAGCGATGATAGGTGACGCTGGACGTAGAATTAATCAAGATGTTCAAAGCAGAAATAATTTAAATAATATTGCAGAAATGAGTGCTGGTCCAGATAGAGACAAAGCACTAGAAAAATTTAGGTTAACTTCAAGAATTTTAACTCCACATGATATGAGTGGTATTGCACATACAGTAAGCAATGCACAAAAGATTGGTAAATTGGCCTTAGGTCAAGCACAAGAAATCAGCAAGGTATCGGCTAATGTCACAGCACCAGACAGTTTACGAAAAATTATCGACCAATTGGACGAACTTGCCAGCCTCAAGTCATCAAGCGCACAGCACACTTTACAGTGATTGGTTAGATATGGCGAGACCCCAGCAATTAACCCCAAAGGGTGATTGGGGTGTTTGGCTGATATTGGCTGGTCGTGGTTGGGGTAAAACTATGGTTGGTGCATTTGATACAATGGTATATGCACTTAATAATCCAGAATCCAGATGTGCTGTTGTTACTCCTACATTCGGTGATTTAAGGCGTGTTGCTTTTGGTGGTGTCTCTGGGATTATGAATTGGCTACCAGAAGATTGTCTTTTGAAGGGTAGAGGGCAGGGATATTCAAGTTCAGCCGCAGAAATAAGACTATACAATGGGTCAATTATACAAGGCTTTGCGGCGAGTGAGCCTAAAAGATTAAGAGGTCCACAATTTCACAGGGCTTGGTGTGACGAGATAGCGGCTTGGCAATACCCAGATGCGTTTGACCAGCTTATGTTTGGCTTGCGTCTTGGGGAAAATCCTCAATGCGTTATAACAACAACGCCAGCGCCAAATGATTTGACAAGAAGATTGGTAAAAAGAACTAATACAATTATTACTAGGGGTAGCACATTTGACAATGCAGCTAATTTGTCCGAAGTCGCGGTTGCACAGCTAAAAGATAAATATGAAGGCACTAGATTAGGCCGACAAGAGCTATATGGCGAAGTGTTAGATGATTTAGAGGGTGCTTTATGGGGATATGGTGTAATCGAAAACAATAGGGTTTCTTTAGAAGATTTGCCAGAATTCAATAGAATTGTAGTAGCAATAGACCCAAGCGTTACAAATAATGAAGATAGCGATGAAACAGGAATAGTTGTGGCGGCTAGGTGTAATAATAATAAATATTATGTGCTAGAAGATGCTTCACATAAGAACACGCCCGATGGTTGGGCGCGTAAAGCTGTTAGCCTTTTGCATACATATAATGCAGATAGATTGATAGCAGAAGTCAATAATGGTGGAGATTTAGTCGAAAGAGTGATAAGAACTATAGATATGAACGTTCCATACTCGTCAGTCCATGCAAGTCGTGGTAAGCTAGTAAGAGCAGAACCTATCGCGGCGTTGTATGAGCAAAGCAGAGTACACCATGTCGGGATACACAAAGAATTGGAAGATCAGATGGTCTCTTATACACCGAATTCCAGAAAGTCGCCAGACAGAATGGATGCCTTAGTGTGGGCATTAACAGAACTAAGCGCGTCTACTGGACAGCCAATGTGGAGAATTAGCTAATGGCCTTTTTTGATTTTTTAAAACGAAATGTTGTAAGTAATATGGAGCTTAAGGAAGCACCTAGAATTCATATGCAACAAACAACGCCATATCACAACAGATCAGATAATTTTAAATCCTATGCAACTGAAGGCTATCAGCAAAACGCAATAGTTTACAAATGTGTTAATGAAATATCTCAAGCCGCCGCGTCAATTAATTTTAAAGTTTTCCAAGGGGAGGTTGAGCTTGAGCAACACCCTTTAATTACACTTTTAAATAGACCTAATCCAATACAGGCTGGCAATGAATATTTTCAATCCCTTTATGCGTATATTTTATTATCTGGCAATAGTTACGCTATTAGTAGCACCGCTGGCGGCTTGCCAAGCGAACTACACCTTTTAAGGCCAGATAGAGTAGAAGTAATTCCAAGCAATAACGCTATTCCAAAAGGTTATAATTATAAGCTAAACGGAAAAGTTGTAAAAACATATGAAGCAGACCCATTTACAGGACAATCTGAAGTAAAGCATTTCAAAACTTGGAACCCATTAGATGATTATCTAGGCATGTCACCGCTTATGGCGGCTTCAATAGATGTTGATCAACATAATCTCATAGCAAAGCACAATATAGCATTGCTTGTTAATGGAGCTAGACCATCTGGGGCTGTAATATTTAAGCCTACAGACACATCAGGCAACCCAATGATGATGTCAGATGTCCAAAGAAAACAGATTAAAGATGATTTAGACCGCAGAATGAGTGGAACTAATAATTCTGGTAAACCTATTTTGCTTGAAGGCGACTTTGATTGGAAAGAAATGGGTATGTCACCGCGAGATATGGATTTCTTGCAAAATAAAAATATGGCGGCAAAAGATATAGCACTTTGCTTTGGTGTTCCATCACAGTTAATTGGAATACCAGATAGCCAAACATATTCTAATCTACAAGAGGCTAGATTGGCAATGTATGAAGAAACCATCATACCTTTGGCAATGCGTGTTTGTAATGACCTTAATGAATGGTTATCCCCTTCATATGGCGACAACATCAAAATAGATTATGATTATGACGCTATTCCAGCAATGGTTGAACGCAGAAGGCGTGTATATGAAAATGTTACTGCCGCAGTGCGAGAAGGTATCATAACACGAAATGAAGCGCGTGAAAGACTAGGATTAACACCGATTAATGGTGGCGATGATGTATTTATTGCGGCAAATCTATTTCCACTTGGAAGCCCTGTTGTGCCACCAGCAAACGGAAATGATGCTGAAGATGATGCAAAATCAGCATATGGTGAGACAAAACTTGATGAATATCCAGACGGCGAAGCAGTACCAGATGAATTGCCGAGTGCATACAGGATGGGAAATTCAGATGAAAGATGTGGAAATTGCTCATATTATGAAAATAATTACTGTGATTTGTTCGATGCAAAGGTAAGGATACAATATCTTTGCAATAAATGGGACGAAGCTGACGGAAATACAGAAAAAGCAGAAAGTGACATAGACACTAAGCCTACAGAAGCAATGGCGGTAAATGGTAAGCGTGCTTTAGATTTGCGTAAAGAATATAAAAGGGGAATGACATCTGTTGGAGTTGCCCGTGCAAATCAATTAATTCGTAGAGATAACCTTACACCTAAAACAGTAAGAAGAATGAAATCTTTCTTTGCAAGACATGAAGTAGATAAAAAAGCTCAAGGTTTTAGGCGTGGAGAAAAAGGTTATCCAAGTGCTGGCCTCATAGCGTGGCTTGGTTGGGGTGGTGATGAAGGTCAATCTTGGGCAAATCGCAAGGTCACACAATTAGATAAAGAGCGTGACAAGTCTTACGATATAGAAGAATTTTTCTCTAATGAAGATATTATGGATGTAAAAGCTAAAATTAGTGAGGCTGTTAAAAAGGGTCTTGCTGAAAAGGTTAAAGAACATAATGAGAAGCATGGAGACAAAAAAGGTAAAAGAGTTACCCAAAGAATGCTTGAGGCCGTATTTAAGCGCGGTGTAGGTGCTTATCAAACAAATCCGCAAAGTGTACGTCCAAGCGTAAGTAGTGCTGACCAGTGGGCTTATGCGCGTGTCAATGGTTTCTTGAGTGCTGTAAGAACAGGACGATTTAAGCGCGGTAAATATGATACTGATCTATTACCAAAAGATCATCCTTTAAGTTCTAAGGATTAAACTTTAAAAACAGGAGTTTTTATGGCCTATGGTTTAAATGTATATAAAACAAGCGGAGGTGTAGGGTTTTCGTCAGCAGATGTTACTTGGCAAACTTTAGATCAATTTACTGTAAATGCTAATGCTACAGTATCTAATACATATTCTGTAGCATCTGGCATGACCATTATAGCTCAAAGGCAATTAGTAGACGTACCACCAAATTCACAAGAAGATTATGTTCCTAATATTTCCATTTCTGGAACTACAGTAACAGTTTCACCACAATCAGGCTTATCTTCATCACAATGTATAGTGCATGTATTAGCTCAAGATACTTAGGAGCGAATTATGAGTTATGGATTTGTAGCCGTAAATGATAATGGTAAAGTCATTATCAGTGATCAAATAGAAAATTTACACTTTCTTGGAAAAGCAACAAGAGGTGGAAACAATAGTGATTTTGCAGATTTTCCTGATTATACTTCAAACTTCGATGCACTTGATGGTAGGACTATTCATTATTACACTATAACTTGCACAGGTACACCAATAGTTTTCATAAAGCCTAATGATTATTCAAGATGGTATGGAGTGATCAAACAATCAGTAAGCGGCACAACATGGAGCATTGATGTAATAGTTAGTGGAACATCAACATCAAATCCACCAGATTTATATTGTTTTGTAAATGCTGATGATGCTCCAGCAAGTTCAGAAAATTATGGTATGCAAGTTTTTAAATCAAATGGCACAACAAAAACATTTGATAGCAGAAGACAACCATTGGCAATTACTGGTGGTGGTAATGTTATTGCGCCTACAGACCCTACTAATGGAACTGGCTTACCCACTCATACAACTGGGCATCCTTGGAATACTGCTACAAATGATCATGATTTTAGGTGTAGTAATCAATACAACCAATACAATGATACAAATATTAATACAACAAATACAATGTTTTCGTGTCCTTCATTAGCACAGGCTGTATATAAAAGAAGAATGGATGGATTTAAAAGATCAAGGTCAGGTTATCCATTATTTCAAACGCAAGATCATTATTCAACGGCTCAATGGTTTGGAATGTATAGGAGCGCATTTAGATTAAGAACAAATTATTTTGACGCTGGATGGGCTGTTTATGCCGCTGGTTATTCTTTTAGTTCTGTATTCGAAAGTGGCGGTTGGCTTGGTGGCGGCGGTGGTAGTTATTCATCTGGCACTATGCCTTATGACCCAAAAACAATAAATCTACAAACAAATGCTTATATTATAGCTGACAGTTCGAGGTATAATTAATGGAAAATGGTGAATATGTTTATATCAATAATGGAGAAGTATATAAGCAAAATGTGTTTTTTAGTGGAAATGATAAAAGTAGATTTAATTATATAGACGATTATACAGACGACCCAATAGTTCCAACAGCTCATGTTAAAGATAATGGTACAAAAATATATGTATCAACAAGAGAAATGCGAGAATATTTAGGCATACAATCAGGAGAAAGCCTTACTGGATATGATATGTGTCCAGATGTAAATTTATGGTGCTTTAAGGGTTATTATACTAATGATTTTCCTGAGTATGATTTGTATTTTAAGGTAGATAATTCAACACAACTTAATCAGATAGCTAGTTATTACAACTTACCATACCCAATAGATCAAACAATTACAGATAAATTAGATAACGATTACGTTAGTTTGAGTATGTTTGCTAATCAAAGTAATTACATAGTCTTAGGTGCTGTTAGATTTGAAAATGATAATCCAACTTTATTGAAAATGTATTGCTTAATAAAAACTGAAGATAATAAATCTGCATTGCAATCAGGAACGGCATATACAAATAATGGCAATGTTTTTGAAAAAGGTATGCAGTACATTACACACGGAAAAGATGGCGTAAAATACAGTAGTAAAATTGGTGATAATATTACTACAGAATATACAGATATAAAATATACCATATCTGAAGGCGACCCATTTATGTCTTGGAAGGCTACCATAACAGATGCAAGTACAGGAATAGTAAAGACAAAATTTTATGAGTCTTCAAAGTCTGTAAGAAAAGCAATAGCAAATTATAATATAGGTAGTGATTTTGAAAGTTACGATAAATCACCCAATATCAATTACTGGTTAGGTCGTAGCTATATTGAAGATGGTGAAACCGAATTGTTTTTCAATGCGGAAAATAGCGATATGTTAGACGTTGTATGTGCTTATTACAATTTGCCAATACCATACAATGATGAAGTAAAAGAATTACTAAATAATAATCGTACTTTAATAAGATTTAAGTCTTATGACTTGAATAGACTTGGAGAGGGTAATTTTGTTGAATTAGTAATAGCTGGTGTTGTTTTTGAAAATGATGAAGCTATACAAATTAAACTTTATACTAACAGAAGGTGGTATGACTAAATTAAACATATTAATAGCTGGTATTATCGCATTTGGTATTTTTTATTTTTTTACATTTGGGATAAATCTCCTAACCATAGTAAGCTAGGAGATAATAGTTATTTACTCTTTAGATGTTCTTTAGCGTCTTCATACCATTCTAAAATCTCATGTTTATACCAGCGGCGACCAATTCCTACATTTATAGGGTCAGGAATGGCCTTGTCGCGCTCTAAGATTAAGAAAGTATCAATGGGCATATTGTCCATCAAGGTACATGCTTCAACAGAGGTTATTAGTTTGTTTCTTTTTCGCATTTAAATACCCTTAATAATCATTTTCATAATCGTAATCATCACGATCATCTTGCAGAGATAGTCTCCATTCAGCTAGTTCTCTGTCAGTGTATTTTTGAGAATATCTAAATTTATACTCTGGTGGTATTTCATCTAAGCTTTTTACTTCTATAGATACTTCAGTACCACACTCGTCATAACATATAGCCGTTATCATTTATTCGTCCTCTACATTAAGCATTAATTCATTAGTGCGAATGAAGTCCTTAACATCATCTTCGCTCAAGTATTTGCAGAATGCCACGATAAGATTATCCTTATCGTAACATCCATGCTCAACGGCTTCTAAAAATTCATTAGTAACCTTTCTTGCTGTCATGATATTGTGCCTTCTATCTTAACATGGTCACGACCAAAATAAGCTAGGTTAAACCATCTGCCATTGTCCTCAAGTCCAGATATGCCAACATCGCTATTGTATATATAAAGACAGCCCATATAGTTAGAGCTTTTATATTTAGGGTCATTGTATTGAAATTTCCCATCATTAACGCCAAGGCGTTTTAACATTTTATTTGCCCTGTCGCAAATGTCATGGCCAGTATAATGTTGATCTGGCTTTTGGAGTTCTATCCAAACATCCATTGTTTTCATTGTTTCCATTTTTTGTCCTCTCGATTTAAGTAGCCCTAGCCGTTATGGCTAGAGCTGTTAGTTATTTATTTAAATCTCCAAAAAATAATTCAGCTACGCTTTGTGTCTTTTTTTTTAGCTGGTTTCTTTTTGGCTGGTTCAGCTTTAGCTGGTTTAGCTTTGGCTGGCTTTGCATTCAAAAGACCATTCATAATAAAGTCTGGTGAAAATGGTTTAGTTTTTTTCAATCTCTTGTCCTCCTTTCATTAGTCTAATAATAACATTATAATCTATTTAACATTTAATGTCAATACCTAAAATTATGATTATTTTAACATTTATAAATTATTTATATATTGCGTTAATATAATTAAAATATTTGTTAATTAATTTAACATTAGGTGTTGACAATAGTTTTAAATAGTTTATAATGTATATATATTAGAGAGAAAGGAGACTGATATGAAGGACTACTCTAAATTGAATTCTGATTTGCTTTTGCAATATTGGAAAAATTCAATGGCTACTTTTTATGGCTGTATTGGGCATGGAAAAGCTAACGCTAATA
>Ga0115008_10003221_pt1 | contig 13512 bp, 12 predicted proteins | sample FraStrMetagenome_FD_87164 | JGI IMG/M metagenome (GOLD analysis project Ga0115008, IMG submission 87164) | Marine eukaryotic phytoplankton communities from Arctic Ocean - Fram Strait ARC3M Metagenome | ecosystem: Environmental > Aquatic > Marine > Oceanic | place: Fram Strait | collected...
TAGCTCAAGCAAATTGAGCAAATTTTTAAAATTGGCATATCTCAAGAAGTTTTCACTTTTGAACTTTGGGAAAAATTTTGTCGAGCTCTGCTCAACCAGAGCTTTCATTTGCGTTACTGAAATTAATAATTCGACAAAGTAGGGGATAGCTATATTTTTTGGAAAAAAAATCTTTATTAAAAGGTGAACCACTCTACCCTTATCATGCGGACTAATAAAATCTTGTATTTTGTAATTGTATGATTTTCAGTTCAAAATATGCGAAATATCAATTCAAAATATATTTTATTGGCTTTACACGGCGTAATGAAACGAAAATTTGAAAGTCACAAATTGGTTCGCACATAATAGCTAAATTAGCTAGTATATTTGCTCCATCACAATCACCATCACAGCTCCCCCATTTTCGCCCTTTTTTCGGTAGAGTAGAAAGTAGATCAAACAAACAACTACAACACAAATCTGACCTGGGACTGGAGCATGAAATGATGGCACCAGAAACAGAATCACATCTTCCATACGTCGATACCTAACTCGGAAGTAGAGAGATCCAAAGGTTCATGGAAATCGTCGAAATTGTATGAAACTTAAAATTTATTTTAGTTTGTGATGAACGATGCAGATATCCAAGCGCAGATCAAAAGGCAGATCAAAGATGCAGACGAGGAATTCACTGTCCTAGATGCCATCGATGAAGAACTTGAGGATATGCTAGAGCACTTGCAAAAGGAAGAATCGTCTTTGCGCCAGGCAATTGCAATAATGGAAGCAGATGAAGATGAATTAAGCAAATTGATATCCATACAGTCAGAAGAGAATGGAGACAAGAAACCTTCTCACGGCCATGTTAAACCCAGTGCTTCCGCTGAGAATGATGCGTCAAAAATAAGCGGTGTGAATATTTATCAAGAAACGCGTGAAGAAAAATTAGCGAACGCATTGTTTGCAGACGATGATAGCGATGATGACTCGGACCTGGAAAGTGCAAATGAACACATCATGGACAACTTTCAAGATGAGAGATAATTAAGGACTTCATCTATTTACTATTGATATACTCACGTCATTAGTTTTACGATCCCTCCAGCGACTTGCCAATAGACATAAGATCGAGAGGAAGATGTGGATTAAATACTCGACTGTCGCTTTCATCTAATTCTTGCAATGCATGGTTCGAAGAGATTTTAAATCAAAGTTTTCTGCAGCCATAAGATTGGGATTTAGACATAAAAAGAAACGTCAAATTTTGATTTCCCTAGGATGATAAGAGTTTCCAAATAGATGACAATCGGTATGATGAAGGTAATATGATTTTTGGTCGAACTACCGGTTGATAACTTCTGTCTAACCGCAGACCTTCATCTCTGCAATGAAAAACACTTTCTGTAAAGTAACGTCTTCTATGCATATAGGATAGGTACATCGATAAGTTACTCTCCTCATTTGGTGTGAAATCGAATTGAGCAGTCAATTCATAAAGAAAACGATGTATGAGTTCTAACTACGCCCTATATCGTTTCCAAACAAAAAAAAAACCGGACCATATCCAACAGCGCACCAAGAATAACAGTATATTAGAACCTGAAATACTCACATCGATTCAAACTATTCAAACATGTTCAAATCCTTTTTCTCAAGAAAATGATCCAAATTAAAATACCTGGTACAAGAGTAGAAGTTAATAAAATAAAAGCATACAGTTTAAAAAAAATTAGCTACATGCATACATTTTCCGTTGTAAATTGTAAAGGAGTAATTAGTAATTGGCTATTTTACACATGCGTAGGTTTTTTTTCATGTGTTATCAAAACTCCAAACTCCAAACCAAAAAAAAAACAATACCTAACAACTATTAATAAATAATCTGTTATTTTAACACGTTACGAAAACTTTGAACTTACATTTTCATACCTCCAAATACAAGCATTGCGTTTGCGTCATCGCTGGGAATACCTGTACATGCGTCTTGACACAGAATAGAATTATATATTTTTGTATGTATCAATGTCCAGTCTAAAAGTATCGAGAAGACAAGAGACCAGCCGCTGATATCGAATTATGACAAGTCAGAATGAAGCTATAGATCTCCTCTCCTCGTCGGAAGAAGAAAATGATAATAATGGTGATGATGATGACAATGGAATCGCAACAGAGAAGCACCAGGCTGTGTCCGATCAGAACATTTCTATGATCGATTTGATGGATTGCAGTATGGATGATGAGGATGATACTTCCGTTTCTGCTATGAGGAGTGTAAAGGGACAAAGTTGCGGAATGTATCCAATCAATGGTAATAATGAGGAAGGTATGTTGGAGATATTATCTGATGATGATGATGATGATGAAAACGATGATGATGCGTCAAAACCCATTACAAGTTGTTCTGCTGTTGAGGCTTTGAATCATGTGAAGAGAGATAGAAAGGCGGAGTCTACATTGGTGGAAAATAATTCTTGTGCAATTGCTAATCAAAATGATCATCGTAACAGTGACGATGGTGACTGTTCAAGTGATGATGATGATCTGTTGCACGGTCCTTCGATCTTTAAAATCTCTAATATGGATCAAAAATTGAATACGAAGTGCACAATTGGCGCTAGTGCTTTATCTTCGAGTTTAATGCCTACTTCACAAGGGAACGATGCCTCTATTTCAATTCCTACTTTATCAAACACCGAGGATAAGAAACACGAAAGAGAGATAGAAAAGTTACGACGGCATCACGAAAAGGAAGTCCAGCGAATTAAAGCAGTGCAGAAAAGAGAGATGAAAAAGACTTTAAAAGAGAAGGAGAAAGAGGAGAAACGCAGAGAGGCAGCAAAACGAAAGGAAATGGAGAAAATTAGGCGCGCTAATGAAAAAGAAGATCTACGAAGGAAAAAGGCCCAACAAAAAGAAGACATAAAAGCTGAAAAGGGAGGATTTGCTAATAAAGAAATTTGTTGCGTTATGGACAAAACCTTATTCAAGACAGAGATGGGAAGTGAGCTACGCGTTCACTTGGAAAGTCTTGAGTATACCGTGAAAGATGCAGCAAACGTAATTCCAAACTCTATTCGATTTACGAGAAGAAATTATAAGCTTGGGGGAGCAGCAATTTGCGGAAGTAATGTTGAACATTTTGATCTAGTGTTTGTATTCTTTCCTGAACCGCGTCGGTTTTTAAACATGCTGATCGACGATCAAAGCACGTACTCACGTCAGAGCTTAACGGTTGAATATCCTAAACTCGATAAATGGATCAATGACGTAAAAGATAAGCTCGCCAGTGAAAGAAGATGTCTTCATTTTGCAAAGACTGAAAGAGAAAGCAAGCGTTGTCGCATTTGCCTTGTTCTACACGGTGTTCAGGCCGAACTCAGGCGTTTATGGAACAGGCAAACTCCTGAGAGGCGAAAATCCGGCCCATCAATGATAGCAACCGAGGAAGAATTGTTGGATGCGTTAACATATCTCTTAATTGAACAGTCGGTTGAATACTCACTGTGCACTGATGCGCAAGATTACACAGATTTCATGCATAGGGTAAGTCGGGTTATTACTTCTTTTGTTTCAATAAGTGATGCTTAATGAACAGATTATTTTGTCAACTAAAAGATTACTCGATGGCTGAGCGAAAAGTGCTATCTTCATGATGATGTTGAACTGGATTGCGTTGTAAGACACAAAATAAACAAAGATACTCATGATGGACCACTACAGCGCGCTCAGGAAGTTTGGATTAATGAGTTGACAATGATTCCAACGATGTCTCGTAAATGCGCCGAATATTTAACAAAATATTTTCCGACGAGATTAAGTCTTTACGAAGCATACGATGATCCAACTCTTTCAATTGAACAGAAACAAACACTTTTGACGTATATGCTGGAACCAGGTAAACAAAGGGTGAAGCTATCGGATATCATTTATAGATTTCTTACAACGCGGGATCGTGATGAACTATTGGTTTAGATACGCATCAAGTCTTTGCTCTTAATGCACATTCATGAACAGCGTGCAATCAAGATGACATTATTTGTACTCGTCAGAGGTTGCCTTTCTATTGCGTGAAGTCGCTATGCGTGCACCATCTACTCAAGATCGTGCATGATAAAAGCAGAGTGGAGAGGCTAAAGAGGTCTAGTGTCTCATTACAAAGCATGACACATCCTAAATTTGCCGCAATTTATGATTCGACCTAGAGAGAATTTTACTCGCACGTAATCGATTTAGACGCAGAGATATCGAAGCAACGATAACCACGGATTCTTGGGCGCCAAAGATCTCTGCCATACACCGGGTAATGACAAATTCCTAAACCTAATGATTGTTCAGAAACAGGACAAGTAAGCTCCAAATAACGACATGGAGACAGGTAACAATAACAGATTCCGAACAAAAATTGGTGAATGCTTTCTACCACGCCTCAATTGCAGTAATCTCACTAGTCACTAACAACAACTTAAATTCCATATCCTGCATTGAAAATATTTGAAAAATTCTTCTAATCACGTTTTCTTTCAACTACTTCTTATCACAAATAATTGCCTTATCTATTTTCTAACTCGATGGAGCAATGGACGGCGGTAATTTATCTTTGCTCTTCTCCATTTCAGCCGCCGTCTTTTCCCTTGACTTGCACGAGTCCGGTTGCCGCTTTATCTGACACTTAATTCCCAAAAAAAAACAACAACAACAAATAAGTATATGGATATATACAGAAATGACATACACCCGCTTCTACCGGCACATGTAGGCTCACTTCTCAATATTACATAAACACACGTACGAACGCATGAAGAGTAATAAATATACGCCTTTTTCATTACACAAGTAGATACATCGCTATGACTGCTGCACCGCTTACCTTACTCAACTGCGCTGCGAGGCTACTTGGAATGGGTAAACCTGATGCCGTCGTAGTCTTTGAACCTGCCATTGTACTGATGAACCAACCAGATGATAAATATTTTGTTTGCTCATCCGTCTCTCATCTCTCCCTCGATTTGAGCGATTGCCATAAGTCCATGAACGTTCAGAGAACTATTTTATTATATTCCACCGAAAACCAATCCGGACTTTTCCGGACGGTTCCAACTGTTTCTTTAACGGCTCATAGTTAAGTTCGCTGCGCCCTGATTTAAAAATTCAAAACAATCTACATTAGCCTCACAATCTTCCGCGGTTTGACTCAATGAAACAGTTTTACCCACATATTTCATCATTTTTCACACCAAAAGAGTCTCACAATTTAACATTTAAATTGCGACCAAACCTCCATCCCCCAACCCCTACATATTTCACGACCTCCGTCACATCCCAACCTGTATTATTTCATTGCCTACATATCATATCACATCACATCACATCACATCACATCATGCCCGCTACAACTGCACCCGCCTCACCCAACGTAATTCAAGTCAAATCCCTTCATTCGACTCCCGTACAAAAGGAACCTCAAGCGTACAACAAACCTGATCCTGCGGTCGGTCTCGTAACTCCCGAGAGCAGTACCGCATCTTCTAGTAGCAGCGTAACTTCGACGTTTACTCCCGTGCTGTTGAATTCTTCTCCCAAGGAAGAGACAAGTCGTAGCTGCGTGGAAGAGGAGGATGTGGTAATTATGACGGAGCATAAACGTGCCGAGGTGGAAGGCCGTCATCTCGAGGAACCGCTACTTAAGGAGAATCCTGGTAGATTTGTATTGTTTCCCATTCAAAATCATGATGTAAGTGTACACTTTTGACTTTATTTGCGAGTTGATAGAGTGTCTCTCTTCTTCGTATTGTTAACTTCAACATTTGCTCACCTTAAAAATTTACCTTTCTTGACCAATAGATCTGGCAAATGTACAAGAAGGCCGAAGCATCCTTTTGGACCGCCGAAGAAATCGATTTAGCCTCTGACTTGGCCGATTACACTAACAAACTTTCCACTAACGAACGTCATTTTGTATCCCATATCCTTGCCTTCTTCGCTGCATCCGATGGCATTGTCAACGAAAATCTCGCCCAAAACTTCGCTACCGAAATCCAATCACCTGAAGCACGGTGTTTCTACGGCTTTCAAATCGCTGTGGAAAACATCCACAGTGAGACATATTCTCTGCTCATTGACACATATATTCGAGATACAGCAGAGAAGAACAAACTGTTAAATGCTATTGAAACCGTTCCATGCGTTCAGAAGAAAGCACATTGGGCATTGCAATGGTGCAATCGCGAAAACGCAAGCTTTGCTGAACGATGCGTGGCCTTTGCTGCAGTAGAGGGTATATTCTTCAGTGGATCGTTTTGTGCTATTTTTTGGCTAAAGAAGCGTGGGCTTATGCCCGGTCTATGTTTTTCCAATGAGCTCATTTCTCGAGACGAAGGGCTACATTGTGATTTTGCTTGTTTAATGTACAGGAAATTAGTCAATCAGCTTTCACCGGAACGCATAACGGATATTATCACCAATGCTGTAGAGATCGAGAAAGAATTTGTACTCGAGGCTCTGCCGGTGGAGTTAATCGGTATGAATGGTAAATTAATGTGTCAGTACATTGAAGTTTGCGCTGATCGTCTCTTGGCGGAGTTGGGAGCGCCTCGGTTTTATAAGGCTGTCAATCCGTTTGAATGGATGGAAATGATTAGTTTGCAGGGTAAGACAAACTTCTTCGAGAAGCGGGTTGGAGAGTATGCGAAGGCTGGAGTTGGTGTCGAAAAGAGCGAGCAAGTGTTTGATCTGGATGCGGACTTTTAATTATGTATTCAATTCATACATGTTTTGTCTCTTTTTGCTATGTTTGTTGTGATAGAAGCTAATTCTTTCGTGGTATTATTGTGTATTTCTGAGTAAATTATAAAAATTATTTTGCATTTTATTGAAACAAAGTTTAACAATGAAAGATTACATGTACATTGATTATCATTCATCGTTATTTTGTATAGAAACACACGAAGATTGTATGTCTAAAGTGTGGAATAAGCAAGATAGGATGATAGAAGCAGTAAGATCTGTATGATGCGAAATCTTTTGTCGGAAGGAGCAACACCGCTGGGATCCTCGTTCCCTCTCGTTATGCTCGATTGATACGAGGATAAACAAGGGCTGTTCCCTGGTGTCAGCTGCATCACATCGCCATACATCAAAAAGCTATTGCTCGAAGTAAATAGAGAATACGAGACAGAGACTACCGTTTTGCCAATAATCTGCGTTATGTCGCTCAACACACCATCTTCAATCGCTATAAGCCTGACATCACCAATATCGAACACCAAATTGTTAATATAATCAATGGTATGATCAGGAGATGGTATAAAGCAAATTGTCATTGATTCCTCTCCTTCGAAAGAAGTGCGCTCTCCATCAGAATCACATAGATAGGCTTCGACACCTAGACAAGTTGAAGATCCTGTTTCAGCTACTCCGGGACACCCGACGTCTAACTGCGCAGCGCTATCGCGCCCTCCGAAACATCCTGTTGCAACCAAGCTATACAACTGGCTTTGTGTAGCAAGATTCGTCCCAGACACTGTAACAGAAAAGGTATCTCCGACATTCGCACTGATACGAATGCGTTCTACATTGTTTATCGAGTCGGGAGTCGTTAAACCATTTGGATAGGAGGCAAACTCATCGTTTTTTGTTACAAGCAAGTCCAAATCATTGACCACGCACTTAACACATCCAGCTGAATTTCGTGGATCTGTCCAAACAAGGGTTACACTTATATATTCAGCACAACAGGTCTCAGAGACCGTGAAAGTATATTCTTTAATTTCACCATTTTCGATTTCTTCTCTGTCGAACACCTCCGCAGATATATCGTTCTTGTCTTCCAAAGGAAGTGACGTGAGTAAGTTCACTCTACCAAAACCTTGATTGTTATCGTACGCTGCAACTGGCAGAACTGTCCCGCCGTTATCGATCCCTAAAAATATAATCATTGAGAAGCAAAACGAATATTTTATTTGATTGAGTAACCAAGATCAAGATTACCTTTTAAGTTGACTGCACCGTTCACAAGAACTGCCTTCATTAACGCTGCAGATGGATTGTTAATTTCGTTTCCTTCCACCTTGCTTCCGGTTGGAAACCACCCCTCAAGAAAGTACTGTCTTATCATGGCAGAAGTGCCGCTCACAGATGGTGTAGCCATACTTGTTCCAGCGTTATAGTACAATCCAAACTCGTCACCAAAAAAGCCTGGCGCATCAGGTATATCATTTTCACTCAGAGGATCGCACTCTCCGTCCATGGATGGGCGCGACCCCGCTGATAAAGTATAGAAGCCAGGTGCAACGACATCGGGCTACAAAAATAGATAGATAATCATCGACGCGCTCGATAGAATGCAAAGATAATTTACACATCTACTCACCTTTATTCTTCCATCAGTTGTTGGACCTCGCGATGAAAAATAGGCAAGGTAATCAGAACCAAGAGAAGATGATGTGAGACCCCTACCTTCTCCATCAGTTGCTCCAACACTTACTACATTCTTCGCTGTGGTTGGCGATATGACAGTTTGAGTTGTTGTAGCCGAACCATAATTACCCGCCGCTAAAACTACAAGAAGAGAGTCCCTAGAATATATGTAATTATCGAATGAACTTGAAGTTGAAGAATACGATGCGTCTTGAGATCCCCAGCTTGCACTTTGGAAAAAGGACGTATACATTTAAAAATAAATAAGTGAGTTGCCGAAAAATGAAGAGTTTAATGCGATTTTTAAGCGTATCTCACCTGTGTATTCGGGATCCTGCAGAATCATATCCAGTGCCCAACAAGAGGGATGTCCCTGGCACATAGCAACAGGCTTTGACAAAAGCTTTAATATTGTTCTTTAGCAAATAAATGTTCAAATAGCAACTTACTTTCACCAAAACCGATGTCGAAAAAGGCAAGTTTCGCACCTGGGGCAACCTGAAAGACGCAGTCAATTTGATGTAGAAGATGCAAATAATTATATTGGAAACAAAACATACCCCGTCAGCTAAACCGGTGGATTCGGTTATTCCATCGACGGCTCTCTGCCCTGCAACTGTACCAGAAACATGTGTACCATGACCATTGTAGTAGTCAAATCTATCTTGGTAATCATAGTAATATACAATTTTTCGATTTTCAGGTTGATAAGTTCGGTAGCTCATGGCTCTTTGTGAGTCCCAGAAGTAACAATTATTGATGTCTAAACCTGAGTCGCTTACAGAAACAACTACATTGGAGCCATTAAGACCTTTGTCAAACCAAGGCCTGACATCGGTGAAACCACTCTGCAAAACCCATTGTACCTCCACATTGGAAACTAAAAAGGGCTGCATCCGTTCAATACTACATACATCGTCATAGACTGTCAATGACAGTGCTATTTTGATTGCACAAGAAAGTGATGTATTTTGTGGAAGCGCGACTGTAAAACCCGACCCATCTTCTTCGGGTAATGCAGACATATCAGCGTATACATATGAACAGTCTTCATCCATTGCATCCGCAAAGCCTTCAACAACGGTCAGTAATTCATAGAACGGAAGTGATTGTAATCTCAAATTAACCTCAGTATCGTTTGTAAGACCAAAATCAACCAACAAACTATTCCCGTCTCCGTCGTTATAATAACTGATAAAATCACACAACCCAACAAAAATTTGTTTAAGCGCTAAATCATCGAAATCAAATGACGTTAATCCGGCTCTCAATTTCGATAAAGCTGTTAATGGGGTAAATGGATTGTTATCGGTGATTTCCAAACTATCATCAGGTCCACCATGCGGCAGACCCGTCACAAAGCATGACAAACTCGCATCATTATACAACGTTGATAGGTCATCCATCGAAACATCAAAAGTTTCTGAAATCTCAGATGCTCTCATTCTAGCATTCGTCTGGCTTTTGCTGCACACTACGTATGGTTGAAGTGTAGTATTTGTGACGGTAAAGGAAGCGGTGGTGTTTTCAACACTCGCTACGAACATGGCATTCGCTGAAAGCAGGTCAAAATCCCCTAAGACACTAAATAGTGAAAAAGAGAATATCATGAGTAAAAGCTAACAATTATAGAAAATAATCCCAAGCATTGATTTCAACTATCATCCAACCCACCAATAAAATCTTTCTTACCTTGTCATCATAGACGAGAAGAAATCATAATCCATGGTCATATCTGCCATTACGACGGACGTTACAAGATGAAACCATACGAAGTTCATTAGTAGACGGCATTTGAATGAAATTGACGGTCGATCTATCTTCCTGTCAGATTTGAAGTGTTTTTGGTCATACTCAAATTTCATCTTTAAAACATTTTATGATGTCGTACCACAACATAAATTCAAGTACCGGTACCGGTACCGGTACCGTACCACATGCTGCTGGTAAACACGTACAGACACACATGCAATGTCAGATTTTTGATTTACATCTATTCATGTGTTGTAATCATTCCCACATAAAATACATCAAGAGGACGAATTTTTACTTGGGAGTAAAACGTATACAGTCGAAAATAATATGTCATCTTATTGTAGATAAGGAAATCTAAGTCTTTCTAAAGGAAGGATGATTTAGGGCTTTCCTCAAGTTCCAATTAAGGCATACTAGTTTGTCTAGTGGAAATCTACTGGAAAAAGCCTTTTTGTCTACTGTTTTAGTAGACAAACTTAAATTCCTAAAAAAAATCCTACACTAACAGACCTAATGTTAAATTTAGGAAAATGTATTTTGTCTACGAATTGTCTAAATTTTAGGAAGATTTTTATCGTGGCGAAAATACGATTATATGCATAATCCCAAGATTATTCTTTACTTCGACTATTACATGCGCACACAACAGTAATTTATACCTGGTACAAGAGTAGAAGTTAATAAAATAAAAGCATACAGTTTAAAAAAAAAAAACAGATAAGAAGAAGGGTACGAAACGACACATTTTCGCACACATAGGGGTCGGCTGTGAAATTTCATCAATATAACAACAACAAAGCCTTATTTTATTGCACCACTTCTGTTGTAGCATCATGTGATATAGATAGATATGCTGAGAGTGTGAGGATGTGCCGGAAAAGTGTCAATGGTTCAAAATTTGCGGTTGGTGATTAGGAGTTTTTTGTTGCCGTGAATAGCAGTAAGTGGTGAAATTTCGTCAATATAACAAGAACTATGTCTTATTTTATTGCACCACTTCTGTTGTAGCATCATGTGATATAGATGCCTGTCTTGTATCATATCCTTTGCTTCTTATCTACTTATAAGTTGCAATGATCATGTGGTTTTCGAAATGGCAAATCGTACTGATACCTGTCTTGTATCATATCTTCTTCTTTCTATCTACTTGTCAGTTGCAATGATGATGCACCCATACAATCGAAAATATATACTTGAGAATGACGAGAGTGGTTTCGTATCTTGTTCCGAATGAAGAATTTATGATTAATGCTATATCATAAATGCGCAGGATACCAACACGAAATTCGATTTCTTATACACCCTTGCACAACACTCAAAGACAAAGTATCGACAACACAGTGAAAGCTTTTTATATTGTCATATTTTAATGGCGTATTGTTGCTTTCATTCATAACGCGGTGAAGTCGATATCTTCTATTTGAGATGATGGGGTTTTCTTTCGCTTACATCCTGTGTGACTTCGATTGTACCTTGTCTCTTCTGGTAAGCGTTGTTTGTCTTCTTCAGTTCCATGTTTCATAATAGAGCTTCTCAAGATGTTTCTACTCCATGTTGTGACTGTCCATTTACTAATTTTTTTTTATATATTCAACTCGATTCAAGATGTATTGTAATACAATTTCATAATACTGATCAATCTCTTGGTCGGTGAACTTACCACCTTTCTGTTTGACAAGCGATGTCATACCAACGAGTGATGGAGATTCCACGCATGTTTTTAAAACCGCATATCGTACATTAAACGTTTTCCATAAGCTTCCCGGAATATTATCAACTGTCCATAATAGAAAGGGGCGCACAGGTTGGTAAACAACAGAACCATCCTGAAAACTTTTGCAAGATTGATCACCATTCATCCAAAACTCAAATGCACTTCTAAGTGAAGTTTTCCTACTTAAGTCATATCCAAGAGGAGTGTGATATGCTTTCATACTATCGTTGTGTGAATAAGTATGGAATGAAGAAAATTCACTGTCAACCATTAAATTTTCTTCAGTAAGTGGAACACTGTTGCTATTATTTGTTTGTTCCCTACCATTGACAATTTCTCTCATTTCTTCAATTGCTTTCTCTAAAAGGGTCTTGCTCATATTGGCGTGTTCCGTTTGAATTTGATTCAACTTATCACTAAAATTGTGGTAAGTCAAGTTACCATTTTGCATTTCTCTTTCTTCAATTGCTTCATTCACTGAGTTATTCACAACTTCTTTAATGTTATCTAATTTCTACCCGATGTCAAGACGTTCCTTTTCATACTTATCAAAAGCATTAATCAATTTATGAACACTTTTTATTAAGAGAGTATTGGTCGCTGCTCCAGTAGACTTTTTGCGTATTCCAGGAGTTGGGTCTGTGGTTACCAATTCTTTTAATTTGTTGAGAAGCTGATCATTATTCAAAAATAAAGGTAAAGAAGGCCGTTCATGTCCATCCACTCTAGCAATCATTCCTTCAATCTTCGGAAGATAGAAGATTATACTTGCCAAACAACGCATCAGTATACCACGGACATAATTAGTACCTTCCCCTGATCTTCTGTCTTCGACTTCTATTGTTTTTCCAAAACAAAGTTTCATCGCCTTCTTCAAATGTTTATTGCTCTCGTCAACTGTAAAGTGGGATAGCAAAACATCAAAGTCAGGTAACTCGTGAGACAAGACCTGCCAAAATTCTACCCAAAACTTGGTAGCCTCTCTGTGCATATTTCCAGTAAATATCCAGTACTATACCTAGTGACCATTCGCCTCTATGGAAAATGATGCAAGAGAGGCTTCTGTCTCGCTTTCCTTTCTGATGCCGTGAGCATTCACATGATCTGCTCTAATGAAATTCATAATTTTTCTTTTTTTGTTTGCCCCATTTCATTATAAAAGAGCAGTAATTGGCATCAGCTGATCCTACTGATGCCCCAACATTGATGAATAAATACTCACGGTTGAGACACCAAGTTGAATTTAGCTCAATAAAATAGAATCCTTAAGCTGTAAACAAACATATCTCGAATTGATTGGGGTTCGCGTAGGTGTTTTGTCTTTTTACCCATTTTGTTCGATCGAACTTAACGACAATAGCATCTTCGCATAAAGAAAAATTAGAAAACTTTAGATCATCAATATTCTGGCTTCTGCTCATGCAGTTCCATTGTAATAGAGCCATAGCCCAAAGAAACGAATTGCCAGTTTGGTGTTGAAACTCAGAAATTAATTACGAATGTTGATTATATTTATGTGTTGATGCTACGTTTGTGTCGAGCTTGATCTGCTACGGGACTGATTAGAGTGGACCTTCCAACGGTTTGTCTAACGGTTTTTAACGTGCAACGGTGCAACGGTTTGTAGCGGTTTGAAGGTTTCAACA